>Ga0335069_10000422_pt1 | contig 72169 bp, 64 predicted proteins | sample Lox_Sample_11_FD_206714 | JGI IMG/M metagenome (GOLD analysis project Ga0335069, IMG submission 206714) | Soil microbial communities from Loxahatchee National Wildlife Refuge, Florida, United States - Lox_Sample_1.1 | ecosystem: Environmental > Terrestrial > Soil > Wetlands | place: USA...
CACGCCGAAAGTGCTGACCGAGTACGCCCGTAGTTTCGGCGCGGATCGGACTCGCTGGGCGTTCCTGACCGGCGACAAGAAGCAGGTGTACCATTTGTCGATCGACGGCTTCCGACTCGCCGCCCAGGGAGCTGATCCGACCAGGGAAATACCCATTCTCCATAGCACCAAGCTCGTCCTGGTGGATCGCCACGGCGCGATTCGCGGGTACTACGACAGTTCCGACGTCGGCGAGATGCAGAAGCTGGTTCGCGACGCGCGCCGGGTCCTGGCGGAGCGATCGTAAATGACTCTCGCGGATCTCCCGGCCCTCAACGCCACGCTGAATGCGACCAGCGCCGTGTTCCTCGCGCTGGGCTATGGGTGCATCCGCCGCAATCGCGTCGCCGCTCATCGCGCCTGTATGTTGATCGCGGTGGTGGTTTCCGCGCTGTTTCTCATCTCCTATCTCACGTACCACGCGCACGCCGGCCACAAGCATTTCGCCGGACAAGGTCTGGCTCGGCCTGTCTATTTCACCATCCTCTCGACCCACACGCTCCTCGCCATCGTCGTCGCCCTCTACCTCGTGCCGGTGACGTTGTCCCGCGCCTTGCGCGAACGGTTCGACCGCCACCGCGCCATCGCCCGCTGGACGTTGCCCCTCTGGTTTTATGTATCCGTGACCGGTGTGGTCGTGTATTTTATGCTCTACCATTGGTATGCACCGGCCTAGGTTGATCGCGTCGTTGACACTGATCGCGCTCGCCGTATTCGCCCCGATGATCGTTCGCGCCGAAAACGGGGACGGCGTGATCTCCGGAACCGTCCGCCTGCTCGGTCCCGCGCCTCACATCCCCACGATCCAGCCGGAGCCCGACTTCGATGCGTGCGGCACCGACCCGCGCCCGACCCAGCAGCTTGTCCTGTCGACCAACGGCGGCGTACGCGACGTCATCATTTACCTGGGAGCCTCCGCGCAAAACGCTTCGTCCAGCCCGACCAACGCCCCCGTCGTACTCGACCAGCGCAATTGCGAATTTGTCCCCCGGATCCAGATCGCCCGCAGCGGCGCCCCGTTCATCCTCCGCAACAGCGACCCGGTCCTCCACGCCGTCCGCGTCGCCTCGATGAGCAGCACGAATGGCCCGCGCACCTTGCTCGAAGCCGCCACACCCTACGCCGGCTTCGAAAAGACGTATCAGCTCGCCAACTTCCGCGAGCCGACCCTGCTCCACGTCACGTCCGCCAACGGCCACGAATGGATGGCCGCCTACATCGCCGTCCTGCCCCATCCCTGTGCCGCGCTCACCGATGACGCCGGCCGCTTCGTCATCCATCACGTTCCCGCGGGCATCCACAAAATCTACGCGTGGCATGAGGTCCTCGGCGTGTTGACGAAGGAAACGAAGCTCAACGGCAACCGCGCCGCCGTCGTCGACTTCGAGTTCACGACCGGCAAGTAGCGGCTCTCCTCACAGCTTCCCTTCCAGTTCTCGCGCGCTCTTCCGCGCCAGCTCCGCGTTGTTCGTGTCCCCGAGCGCGTCAAAACATTCCGCCAGCGCCCGCCACACATCCGGGTCGCCGACGTTGTGCTGCGCCAGCGGCCGCAACACCCGAATCGCCTCGCGCCGGTCGCCTTCATTAATGTACGCGTACGCCAGATTCTTGCGCCCGGGAATGCCGTCGGGCGCGATTTCGATGGCGCGCCGCCCGTGTCGAATCGCCCGCGCGAAATCCTTGCGGCTCGTGTACCAGTACGTGAGATTGACGTGCGCCGGCAGACAGTCGGGATTCTCCCGCAACGCGTTGAGGAACAGTGTCTCCGTGTTCGCCCAAACCTCCGTGCGCGCTTCGGCCTGCAGCGTCAGGCTGGCGAACACGGCCGCAATACCCCCGGCCAATATAATCCGCCCGCCCGCGCCGCGCACCGCCGCCGCCGCTTGCGCGATCACCATGCCCACGGGCAGCATCAGCCCGAGCAACGCCAGGTGCGCGTACCGATCCGCGACCACGTGAATCCCGACCGGCATCAGCCCGATCGTCGGCGAGAGCGCGATCAGATAGAACAGCCACGACGGCAACAGCACCGGCCACCGCCGCCGCATCGCAAACACCACCGCCGTGACAAAAACGAACGCCGCCAGATACCCGAGGCTGACGCCAATGTTCCAGTGCATGTCGTCAAACGGTGGGTAAACCGCCGAGAGATGCGCGGGCCAGAAGAACTTCCCGACGTAGAACAGCGAACAATATCCCACCAGCCCCGCCCGCGCCCATAGCGGAATGACCGTCGGCGCTGCGACCGTTTCACCCACACCGCCCGCCTGACACACGACCGTGATCCCGGTAATGGCCAGGCTCACCGCAAAAAACGGCGCCTTTTCTGCCCATGCCTTCCGTTTCCCGAGAAAGTGGTCGATCAACAACAGCACCAACGGAAATGTGACCGCCGTGGATTTCGACAGCGCCGACGCGACGAATAGTCCGAGACAAATCCCGTAGTCAATCCCCTTGCGCCTGTCCAACCACCGCAAATAGCCGAGCAGCCCGAGCAGATAGAAGAACACAAACAGCACGTCCTTGCGCTCCGTCGCCCACGCCACCGACTCGACGTGCAACGGATGAACCCCGAAGATCACCGCCGTCACCAGCGCCGCCGTGGCCGCCCGCGCGTATCGGCCTTCAAGAACTTTCCGCACCAAGACCAGCACCAGCAGCGTGTTGGCCACGTGCAGAATCAGATTCGTCAGATGATAACCGAACGGATCGCGGCCCCAGATCTGGTAATCGATCGCGAACGACAGCCACGTCAGCGGACAATACAGCTTGGCCGTCGCCTGCGTGAACATCATCCACAAATTGTGCAGGCTCAGCGAGCGAATCGCCAGGTTGCGCGTGATGTGGCTCGTGTCGTCCCACTCCACAAACTGTCCCCACAACCCCTGCACGTGCGTCGCCACCGTCAGCACCACAACAATCAGCGCGTCCAGCCAGGCTTTTTGTCCCTCGGTCTCGGAGCGCTCGTTCATGCGCGGGCCGCGCTGTCGCTACGCCAGATTGGCCGATACCAGTTGGCTCACCAGCCGATTGTCCGCGCGGCCAGCGATCTTCGCCTGCACGGCCTTCATCACCTTGCCCATGTCGGCCTTCGTCGTCGCCCCCAGCTCCGCAATCGTCGCCTTGACGATCTCCTCGACCTGCGCCGGCGACATCTCCTCGGGCAGATACGACTTCAATACCGCCAGCTCCGCCTTCTCCTTCTCGACCAGGTCCGTCCGTCCGCCCTTCTCAAATCCCTCAATCGAATCCTGCCGCTGTTTGATCTGCCTCTTGATCACCCCCGTCACGTCGGCATCCGTCAGCTTCTCCTGCTTCTTCTCGATCTTGTAATATTCGATCGCCGATTTCAGCATCCGCAACGTCGACAGCCGCGGCGCATCCTTCGCCCGCATCGCGTCCTTCATGTCCGCCGCAATTTTGTCCGTCAGCATAATCGCCACACTAGGCGTCCCCCGCGCCCCTTGTCAACCACTCCAAATCCCCTTCCACACCCCCTCAAAACGCCTTCCAAAACCCCCGAACGAAGCCAAACGAAGCCAACACATAAAAGCGCCACTTTGTCGCACCAAATCCCGCGTAACCGCTTCTCCCACAAGCCTCCAACTTTTTCGCCGTGACCTCCAAACGTTGGCTTCGTTTCGCAGAATCATATATATGGCCCCACCCCCCGTTTGGACTGCGCTGACTCGCCTGCTCGCGAGTCGTATTCGGAGTCGGCGCGTTGCCGTCGACGGCCAGTCGCGGCCGCATGCAAAACAGCTATATCAAAGATCTACCCCGCATCCTATCACAAATACGATCTGACTCAAGCACAACATATCGCCCAACGATACTTTCATTCTTGACAACCCCCGCTTTTTGCGCCATCGCCAGCTCCCGCCGGGCGCTCCTCGAGCGCCGGTGTAGCAACGCCTCTATGAGGCGTTCCTCCGGAGATGTTGCTCGCTTAGAACCCCGGTTGCGCGACGGTCTCCCGACCGCCTGCGTCTGGGGGGACGGGGGGCTCTTGGTGGGCAGGGTCAACTTGAGGCGGGTGTCAGAATCGCCCGTTTTCCACCGCGGAAGCACTCACGGAGCAGCGGATTTCATTGGGAAATCAAGGACAATCCCCTTAACCCGACGCAACCCTTCTCAACTCTCTTGGTGTCCGTTTTGGTGTCCACTCTATCGTCTCGAAATGAGTGACGCCGCGTTTGCGCTGCCTTCGCTTTAGTGATGTGGTTAGGTAAGTTGCACGGGTGCGGTTCAAAACACATTGAATCGGTGCCGGTGCATGAGGTGTTTCGCGGTCAGACCGTTTGGGATGGCGTAGTAGAGGTATTCGATCTGACCGGGCATCCGAAGGCGAAGCGGGCCTATGGATGGAGCTACCCGGACGGCGATCAGGAACGCTTTGTGACCGTTCTGGAGCTTCCACCTGTCAAATCGCCCCAGACTGCCGTACGGGCCGCAATTGTCAGCAGGGCACAGAAGTAAGCACTCTAGGGCTTCAAGCCGACTAAGAAAACACCTTTCTCTAGGTCGATCACTTCACAAAACAGCTTCGGATGAAACATGAGGTGAGCATCCATTGGCTCATTCAATCGAAGGGGAAACGACATTGAGAAGTCTTCAAAAATTTGAGCCGAGAATGTCTTGTCATTGACAATCTCCAAACGCTTAAAAAGCAGTGTGGCCATGTTATGTTGAAGATCAAGGGCGAGTGAGGTATTCGGCCAATCGCCCTTGATCTGCCAATCCGTGGGTTGGGTTTGATATACAAGCTGTCCGTTCGACAGACCAAATAGCACGTATCCGTACGGGTATTTCTCTACCAGTTCCCGATTCATTGCAATGGACTTATCGCGCAATAGGGCGAGCATCATTGCCTCAGAAATTCCCTTATTGACGGTCTGATTCCCGCTCACCTGTGTAACTGTTACGGTCGCACCTGATCCGACGCCGGACACATTTGCGGCGGGGGAGTTTGGGCCGGTGGTATTTACCGTTTTTGATTGTTCCTCAGACGGCCACAAGGCGACGGCCAATCCGGCCACAACGGCGATGCCACAGGTGACACCAAAGAGCCATCTTAGCGCCCGCTTTAGCCGGTGGTCTTTCGCAAAGACAGTGGTCATAAAGAACCCCACTCCAGCCCCAATGCCGACAACCCATGACACGACCTCCAACATTCGTGCAAGGCGCATAACGGACAGAATGTGTCCGGGCCGGTGCCCATACAAGCCCAAATTAAGGCACTACCAACGACAAACTATCTAGGCGGAACAGTGGGCTTCGCCAGCCCACGCCGTCAGCAGGCGCGGCCAACGAACAACTCCCGCCCATTGCCACCCCCTACTTCCTTCCCGCGTCCCGATCCACCGCCCTCCTTGCCTCCCTCCAGTCCTGACCCGTCTCTCGGATGATACCAACGGCCGACTCATCCGCCAGAGCCCCCTGTCCTCCATAGCTTTAGCGACGGAGGATCGCCCTCCTCGCCTCCCTCCAATCCTGACCGGCTGCGCAACACCTCATCCTTGCTTGGGACCCCCTGCGCGCTTCCCAACAACTGCGAGCCTCGTTTCCCAATTGCCCCCTTTTCTCCACCGCCCTGCCACGGCATTTCACCCCATGATACCTATGTATCATAGGTATCATCACTCCCACCGCCACACCATCCCTGCGCGGCCCCCTCCTGCTTGCACCTCGCCCTGATATATCGCCTAGCGAAATATCATGAAAAGCGATCCGTGTGCATCTGTGGCTAACACTTCGCGTCAACTTGCCTGCCCCAGTCCTCTCAGCCGCATCCGTGTTTATCCGTGGCGACCCGCCACCCTTGCCTCTTGACTCTCTGCGGGCGGGGGTGTAGTCGAGGTATCACCGTTTAGGAGGATTGATCGATGAATGCGCGTTCCGTCCAGTCACTGAAAATGGCGTTGGTCATCTCATTGGCCGTCTTCGCGAGCCCGTTCCGGTCTCCGGCCCAGCAGGCGGACCAACCCGCTCCGCCTCCTCCCCCCATTCCATCGGAGGAATTGCCGGCGGGAAGCCAGATCCTCGCCGCCGGCCCGGTCCACGAGGCGTTCGCCAAGCCCGTGTCCATGGACCCGCAGGCGCCGATCGTCGTCCCCAAGCAGCCACCGCCAAATCTTCAGGAAGTCCCTCCCGCGGAGAAACCCGACGGAGCGTACATCGTTTGGGTTCCCGGCTACTGGGCGTGGGACGCCGACCGCAACGATTTCATCTGGGTCAGCGGCTGTTGGCGGAACGCGCCGCCGAACACTTACTGGGTTCCGGGCCATTGGCTTCAGGTCGACACCGGCTGGGAATGGATTGGCGGATTCTGGAAACCGATGTCGGACCAACCGCAGCAAGAGCTCGAATATCTGCCCGCACCGCCTCCCGAATTCGAGGCCGATGCCTCGGGTCCCCCGCCGCAACCTGACGATACCTGGGTCCCCGGCTGCTGGTATTGGCAGGACGGCCAGTACATCCCGCGCCATGGCTACTGGATCGCGCCGCAGCTCGGCTGGGTCTGGGTGCCCTCGCATTTCGCCTGGACGCCGCGAGGTTACATCTTCGCCGGAGGACACTGGGACCACGACCTGGACGATCGTGGCGTGCTCTTCTCCCCGGCCTACTTCCCGCCCGACGTCCGCGTTTCCGCCGGCTTCGTCTTCTCCCCCAGCATCTGCATCGACCTGGGAATGCTCCGGCTGAACCTGTTTGCCTATCCCGCCTACCGGCACTACTACTTCGGCGACTATTACGACGACCGCTACCGGCACCTCGGCATCTACCCCTGGTATCAATGCCAGACTGTTCACGCCTGGTACGATCCGCTCTTCGCGTACGACCGCTGGCACCTCGGTCGTTCTGACCCGCATTGGGTCGCCGATCAGCAGCGCGGCTTCGAACAGCGTCGAGCCAACCGCGACATGCGACCCGCCCGGACCTTCACGGAACAGCAAGCACAGATGGCCCGCCTTCCGGCCAATCGTCGCCCCGAGCGCCCGCTGGCAGAGTCAATCAAGACCTACGCCTCGTCCACGGCGACGCCGGGCAAGTTCGAGCGGCTCACCAACGCCGAGCGCCAGCAGGTCGCGGTGAAGTCGACGGAAGTCCATCAACTGCGCCAGCAGCGCGGCACCTGGGAGCGCCCGGCCACAACCGCTTCACCAGTCGCCCAACGCGGCCCAGCGACGGAAGCCAGGCCAACGCCGGAGACCAGGGCCAATCCGCCGGTCGTGCGCCCAACGCCGGCGCCGTCCAAGGAAGTCCGACCAGTGCAAGTGATCCGGCCACCTCCCGTGCGAGTGACCGCGCCGGAACGGGAAGTCGTGAATAACCCGCACAGCGCCCCGAAGCCGTCCGAATCGCGCTACATCGCGAAGGAGCCGCCGAGCCATCCGGCCGAGGAGCGCTCGCGGACGGAACCGACACCGTCCCGGGGAAGTGCGGAGCCAAATTCGCAGCGCAAGCAGCAATAGTAACGTCCACGGCAATTACGAAGTGTCCGCGGGGAACGACAAATGACCAGGCAACCGATCAAACTATTCGATCTCTGGCAGGAAACCATCGACTCGCTGACCCGCGAGGGACTATTGCTGTGCACCGTCGGCGGGGATGGCAAGCCGAACGTCATGACGATCGGCTGGCTCACGGGCGGCGCCATCTGGAGCAAGCCGATTCTGGTGGTGCTGGTCCGGCCGAGCCGTTTCACCTATGAGCGGCTGAATGAGGTTCACGAGTTCACCGTGAACGTCCTTCCGTCGTCGTTCGCCGAGGCGATCCAGCACTGCGGTACCGCCTCCGGCCGCGATGGTGACAAGTTCTCATACACCAGTCTGAAACCGGTGCCCGCCCAAACGGTGCGGGCGCCGATCATCGAACAAGGCGTGGTGCATTACGAGTGCCGCGTCGTCCACACCAACGAGGTGATCCCGGCCAACCTGACGTCGGACATCAAGGCGTCGGCCTACCATGACGGAGATTACCACCGCGTCTATTTCGGCGAGGTGCTGGCCGCGTACGCGGTTCCGGACGCGAGGGAGAAACTGCGCCGGGCGCTGCTGTAGATTTCGGCGCCGCCTGGCTTGGCGACGCAGTGCGGCATCGACGCGACTATTTTTGTCGCGCGCCTTCGCCTCTCTCGGTCGGAAAGCCCTTGGCGGTCCAGTCCTGCTGAAACCGGTTGGGAAGATACAGCGCCTTGAGATTCTTGAACCCCAGGGTCTGCACGGCCCGAAAGGCCGGCCGGATGTTGGGACACTTCTCCCAGGGACAGCAACCGCAGTAGAGCACGATCTCTCTCTCCCGCGGCAGATCCTGCACCTCGCCCATGAGGGCTTGGACGCCGTCCGGCTTCGATGCCTGCCCGATGTACTTCGATCCCGGGATGTGACCACCCTCGTAGGGCAGCGAGTAACCCACATACAGCAACAGCGGTCTCTCGCCGTTGGTCACCGAAAGCGATCGTGCCAGGTCTTCAGGCTTCAACAGATCACTGGCCTGCCACGGGTCCGGGGGCGGCTGAGACTGGTCGGACTGGCCTGCCCGGCCCGACGAACCGCAACAACTGAATGCCAGCGCCGCAACGACCACGATCAATTCAGTTCGTATCCTCATATGAGTCCACCTCTATGTCTTGGTCCACCAACCCAAGTCTGGCGCTCCTCGGTCCGAACGCATGCCTTGTCCGCCATATCTCCGTGTCCTCCATGGCGTCACGCGAAGGAGGATCAGCGTCGGCGCGATTCGCGGTCAGCGTTTCCCCGCCGCCGCAAACCGCCGCCATTCTTTCTGGAGCGCCGCCAGACACTGCTCGCGTTGCTGCTGCAGATATACCGCAATCGCCCGCGGCGGCAGCGGACCTTCCCGCGTCAGATGTTCCATCCCCAAATCAATGTCGTGAATCCGGCCCAGGACGCGCTCGACTCCGTGCAGCCGTTTCGCCAGCTTGACCGTGTCCGGCCCGAGCATCGGCCCGAAGAACTCCGCCAGATACCGCGCCTTGCGCAGCACGATCCGCAGCCTGTGCAGCTTCCGCGGCGACCGCGAATGACGCAACCGCTCGCTCTTGGCGACCCGCTTCATCGCCTTGTCGAGTTGTTTCGCGGCGAGTTTCGATGGCGAACCGGCCGTCTCCGTCCGCGTCAGCCTGGGCAGTTCCTCCCGCAACAGCCGGTTGATCTTCAGCCGCTGGCTGGCAAAATGCGGCCCGCGCAGGCACCGCCGCACCGTCGCGTGCACGAGCTGGCGTTGTTGCTGGTGATGCTGCAGATACGCGGGGAACAGCCGGCTCGATTTCACTGCCGTGCGTATCGCCGCGGATTCCAACAAGCCCACCCACTCGTCCAGGTCCCGCACCGGCCCCAGTTCCTCGCTGATTTCCGCCAGCGCGCCGTCGATCTCCGCTTGCAGCACCTCGGGCAGATGATTGCGAAACACCCGCAGCAGCGTCCGCATCCGCCGCATTGCCACCCGCACGTCGTGCACCGGCTCGCTCGTCTCGCCTGCCACCGCGCCGTCCAGGTTGGCGAGGATCGTTTTGAACTGAATCCACAACAACCGCCGCGCCGCCTCGGTCACGGGCATGTCGGGCCGCAGTAGCGGATGATGCCCGTCCTTCCCCGCGGGCGCGGCCACGAACTGGATGTCATACGGGAACACCGCGCGCCACAAATCCGCCTTGCGGTCCGTGCGCGCCAGCCAGTACGGAAACCCGTCGCTCCGCACCACCACCTGAAACGCCCGCCGCGTCCGCCGAATGCTGGCAATCCGCGCCGTCTGCGCGTGGCTGTAGTCGAGGCCGTCCCCGATCCGCAAGAATGCCGCCAGTTGCAGCACGCGTTTCGGCGCGCTCGTCAGACTCACCTTGCCCGAATGGCGCAGGATGATTTGCGCGACCAGTTCCCGCTCGGATTTGGTGTAGCCCTTGATCCCCTCCTGCAACACGATCTCCGCGCTCGTCAGCATGTGGTGAACGGGATCGACGCTGTACCCGACGTCGTGCAATCGCCCCGCCGCCTCCAGCAGGCGCCGGCCGCTGGCGGGCAGGTCGAGCACCGCCCGCGTGTGGTCGAACAGCCGCAACGCCAGCGCCGTTACGTGCTCCGTGTGCACGTCCTCGTTGTCGTAGGCCGCGCACAGCTCGTCGATGCTCAACCGACCGATTCGGCGCAAGGGTAGCGGCATATCACCCCGTGGTCGGCCGCGACGCCGGGTACTGCGGCACGAACGTCTGGTACCGCCCCGTCTGGGCCTGTTTGGCGGCTTCGCGCGCCTGATCGAAAAATGCCTGTTGCGACCGCAACGGCTTCGCCCCATCCGGCGGCTTGAGCCGTTGATAGCTCCCGTCGGGCATCAGCCGCCGCGATTTCACGTTGTCCTGGAATGTCGTCTCCAAAATCGAAATCAGCCGCGCTTGGTTCGCTGCGTCCTGCACGGGCACGAGCAGCTCGACCCGCCGATCCAGGTTCCGCGGCATCCAGTCCGCGCTGGAAATGTACACCAGCGGCTCGCCCCCGTGATGGAAATACAATATCCGGCTGTGCTCGAGGTAGCGGTCAACGATGCTGACGACCTCGATGTTCTCGCTCAATCGCGCCACGCCGGGCCGCAGGCAGCACACCCCGCGCACGTTGAGCTGGATTTTCACCCCCTGCTGAGACGCCGTGTAGAGCGCCCGGATCACGTCGGCGTCGACCAGCGAATTGAGCTTCGCCATGATCCGCCCCGTCTGACCCTGCTTGGACCGTTGCGCCTCGCTCTCGATCAACGCCAGCAATTGCGCCCGTAGCCCGAGCGGCGCCGCATCAATCCGCCGGTACTTGATCGGCTGCGAGTAGGCGGTGATCGTGTTGAAGAACTGCGTCGCGTCGGCTCCGAAATCCTCGTTGCACGTCATCAGGCTCACGTCGCTGTACAACCGCGCCGTCACTTCATTGTAATTTCCCGTCCCGAAATGCACGTAGCGGCGGATCCCCGTGGCTTCGCGGCGGACGACGATGCAGACCTTGGCGTGCACCTTCAGCCGCCGCAGCCCGTAAATGATTTGTACGCCGGATAATTCGAGCGCTTTCGCCCAATCGATGTTCCGCGCCTCGTCGAACCGCGCTTTCAACTCCACCACCGCGGTGACGTGCTTGCCCTTGTCCGCCGCCCGCGCCAGCGCCGCCACGATCGGGCTGTTGCCGCTCGTGCGATACAAAATCTGTTTGATGGCCAGCACGTCCGGATCTTCCGCCGCTTGTTCCAACAGTCGCACAACCGGCTCGAAACTTTCGTAGGGGTGATATAACAAAATGTCCCGCCGGCTGATCGCGTCAAACATCGATTCGCCCGGCGCCACACACGGCGACGCCTGCGGCGGCCACGGCTCGTAGTTCAACCTCTCGTAGCCCACCCGGCCCGCGACTTCACGATACGCCGCCAAATCAAGGGGGCCGGGAATCGCGTACACCTGGTCGTCGCTGACATCGAGCGCCTGCTTCAGAAACGACAGCGACACTGCCGAGATGTTCTCGCCAACCTCGAGACGAACGCAGCCGCTGCGTTTGCGCGCATCGAGCACCTCGCGCATCTGGGACAGAAGATCGCCCGCCAGGTCCTCCCGAATGATCAGGTCGGCGTTGCGCGTCAGCCGAAACGGTACGCACTCGACGACCGCTTCGCCCGGAAACAGCGCTTCCTTGAACAGCGAGACCACGTCCTCCAACAGCGTGTAGTCGTAGCCGTCCTGCCGCACCGGCACGGTAATGAACCGGCTCAGACGTTTCGGCAGCGTGACCACCGCGAACCGGGGTTTGCGCGAGCCGGGTTTGAGAGGCTTCAGGCGCACGAGGAGATCCAGCCCCAGCCCCGTGAGGGACACAAAATCATCCGCCGATTCGACCGCGCGCGGCGTGACGATTGGATACACTTCGCGATCGAACAATCGCTCGAGGTATTCGATGTACTCCGACTCCATCTGGTCCGTCCGCAGCCGCCGAATCCCCGCATTCGCCAGCTTCGGCTCGATGTCGTCGAGGAAACGGGCGTATTGCTCCGCCACGAGGGCGCGCGTACGGCGGCTGATCTCCAGGAGCTGTTCGCGGGTCGTCATCCCGGCGGGATCAAACACGTTCTTGCCCTCATAGAGCAATTGCTGCAGCCCGCCCACGCGCACCATGAAAAACTCGTCCAGATTCGAGCTCGTGATCGCCAGAAACTTCAGCCGCTCCAGCAGCGGCACGGTCGGGTCGGTGGCTTCCTCCAGCACGCGATGATTGAACTCCAGCCAGCTCAGCTCGCGGTTCAGAAATAACTCGCGCGTCTTACCCATCCGACACCAGCCCCTCGGTCGATTCCGCGTTGCGCACGACGGGTTTCATCCCGAACACTTCTTCAAACATGTTACCCTTTTCCTTGAGGGCGAGCCGCTCCAGCGTCAGGTCGGCCGCGTCGCGGATGCCGATGACGAACTGGCCCGGCTCGCGCGTAAACGTCATCGCCCGCGCCTGTTGCATGTGATCGCGGTCCAGGGCATCGGCCACGCGCAGGATGGCGGCCATCTTCGCCACCGCGATGCGGCTGTCGCGGTCCAGCGACGTGTATTCCTCGTGATACGGGCGCGGCGTGGCGCGGCGGTGGTACCGGGCCACGAGCGCGATGAGCGAAATGTCTTTTCGGGTCAGCCCGAACAACTCGCTGTTCATGATGATGTACATCGAGTGTTTGTGATGGCTGCGGTCGCCGATAAACATCCCCACCTCGTGCAACAGCGCGGCGATTTTCAGCAGCAGCTCGAACCGCTTGTCGAGCCGATGCTCGGGCTGCAATTCCCGAAACAGCCGCACGCTCAGGTCGGCGACCTGTTTGGAATGCTTTTCGTCGAATGAGTATTTCTCGCCCAGCGCCATGGCCGACTGGACGGCCTGCTCGGAAAACCCCTCGGTCCACGTGCCGCCGGCGGCGATTTCCTTCAACAACCCCTCGCGCAGGCTCGTCTTGGGAACGAGAATCTGCTTCACGTGAAACACTTCTGCCAAATGCGCGTACGCCAGCAGTGCCGGGCCGACCGTCTCCGCCTCCTGATACGGAATCCGGTACTTGCGGACCAGGTCGTCGATGGGTGTGGTGACCAGTTGCTCCGTGAGCGAGAGAAACGTGTCCACATTGACCGCGCTCATTCGTGACTCGGCCCATTTCGGCGACAGCATCGATGCGGCGAATTGGGCGTCGCCCGAGATCGCCACCATGTATTTCACCTTGTCGACCGGCACATTCCGATAAAGCTGGTCGACCACGCGGTGAATGTGCTGGTCGAGGATCGTGCGCACGCGATCCGCCGGGGCGCGCGACGTCTCGAGCGACTCGCGCATCCGCAATGACCCGAGCCGATAGCTGTTGGCAAACGTGACGCTGCCCCTTTGGACCAGCACCAGCTCCGTGCTGCCGCCGCCGACGTCCACGATGATCGCATCCGCGTTGTCCAACATGCCGTCCTGTTTGAGCACGTCGTGGACGGCGATATACGTCAGGCGGTTCTCCTCCGTGCCCTCAATGACCTCGACATTGATCTGCGTCGACATGTAGACGCGATCCACAAACGCGTAGCGGTTCTCCGCCTCGCGCACGGCGCTGGTGGCCACCGCGCGAATCTGGTCGTCGCGGGTAATGCCGTACTCGGCCATCACCCGGCGAAACCCCAGCAACACCTTGATGGACTCCTCGATGGTCGAGGCTTGTATGCGCCCCGTGCTGAATACGTCCTTGCCCAAACGCAGCGCCTGCTGGAGAGAATCAAGGTTGCGCACTTCCCCGTTGGGGCTGATTTCCGCGATCCGCAACCGAATGGCGCTCGCCCCAATATCGATCACCGCCACCGTCCGCGCGGCTGGCGCCACGCGCGGCGTTGTCTCGGATGTCGGTGTCTTGCTCGTTGTCTCGGACATGACTGAATTCAATCCCGATCGCGGACGTATTCCGCGGCGAGCGCGGCGGCGCCCATGACCACGGCATCGTCACCCAGTTTCGCTATCACCACTTTCAACGATTTCGTGTACGGACGCAATGCCTGCTTTTTAATCGCCGCCCGCACCTGTTGGACATACAGCGCCGGCATCGCCTCCACCAGCCCCCCCCCGAGAACGACCATGTCGGGCGCGAGAAGATTTACAACGCTGCCGATGGCGATCCCAAGGTCCTTCGCGGCATGACAGACGATCGCCTCGATCTCACGGTCGCCAGCCTTGATCGCCGAGGCCAGCGCGCCGCTGCGAATCGCGGCAACGTCGGTTCCCGCCAGTTCGAGCAGATGCGGCGCTTCACCGCGGTAGGCAGCCGCGCCTGCTTCCGAGGCGATGGCCAGGCGGCTCGCGACCGTTTCGAGGCAGCCGCGCCGACCGCAACCGCACAATCGGCCCTTCGGCTGCATGTGAATGTGGCCGATCTCCATGCAGGAACCAACGCGGCCGCGAAACAGTTTGCCTTCGTACACCAGCCCGCCGCCGATGCCGGTCCCGGGGAAAACGCCCAGCAGACTGCGCACGCCCTGCCCCGCGCCAAACCGGTATTCACCATACGTGCCGGCGTCCACATCATTGGCGACGATGACCGGGCAACCGAAGTCCTTGGTCAGCTCCTTCTTCAAGGGCACATTCCGCAACCCGAGGTTCGGCGCCAGCAACACCACGCCACGGTCGAGATCCAGCCAGCCGGGACTCCCGATGCCGATGGCGCTCAGCCGCTTGTGGTCGAGGTGTGCCGCCTGCAGCGCCTCCTCGATGGTCTCGACGATCCGCGGCAGCACGCCTTTCGAGCCCTTGCCATCCTTGGTTTTCTTGCGGCGGAACGCGACGATGTTGAAGTCCTTGTCGAACACCGTGGCCATCATCTTGGTCCCGCCAAGGTCGAAGCCCAGCCAATAACGGTTCTTGGAAGATGCCTTCATCCGTTCTCCTGTTGTCGTCCGCCGGGCCGACGGCAGCCAGCGGACCGACATTTTTGCCCGACAGTCTACCCGTTTTGGTGACGAATGTCTTGCCCTTCGTACAGAAAGACAATGTCTTCCGCGATATTGGTGGCGTGATCGGCGATCCGCTCCAGGTTGTGCGCCACGCTCATCAGATTCAGGCTGCGCGTGATCGTATGCGGATCTTCAATCATGAAACTGGTCAGTTCCCGGTGCAGCTGGCGATTCAACAGATCGACCTTCTCATCGCGGGTCACAACCGCGCGGGCCATTTCGGGCTTGGCGTAGACGAATGCATCCAGCGTGTCGTGGATCATGCCCTGGGCGTGCTCGGCCATGCGCGGGATGTCCACCAGCGGCTTCAACAGAGGTTCCTTGTTCAATTCCTCCGCGCGATGGGCGATGTTGACCGCCTGGTCGCCGATCCGTTCCAGTTCGCTGGAAATCTTCATCGCCATCGTGATAAACCGCAGGTCGGTGGCGATGGGTTGCCGCAGCGCGAGCAGTTTGATGCAGCGATCGTCAATCTCGATCTCCAGTTTGTCGAGTAACGCGTCGTCGGCATCGACTTTCTTCGCGAAGGCATCGTCCCGCAGAACCAGCGCCTTCAGCGCCTGGGCCACGCTTTGTTCGGTCAGGCCCGCCATCCGCAACAAATGCTCTTTCAACTCCGCCAGCTCTTGATCGAAATGCCGCTCCATGATCAACCGAACCTCCCGGTCACGTAGTCTTCCGTCTGCTTGTTGGACGGGTTGGTGAATACTTTCTCCGTCCGGTCGTACTCGATCAACCGCCCCATGTAGAAGAACGCGGTGTAATCGCTGCACCGGGCCGCCTGCTGCATATTGTGCGTCACAATCACGATCGTATAATCCTCCTTCAACTCCTGAATCAACTCCTCGATTTTCGTCGTGGCAATGGGATCCAGCGCCGAGGCGGGTTCATCCATCAGAATCACTTCGGGCTGGACCGCCAGCGCCCGCGCGATACACAACCGTTGCTGCTGGCCGCCGGACAGGCTTGTGCCCGGCCGATCCAGGTGATCTTTGACCTCGTCCCAGAGGGCCGCCATTTGCAGGGCCCGCTCCATGCCCTTCTCCAACACCGCCCGTCCACGAACGCCGTTGAGACGCAGCCCCACGGTCACGTTCTCCGCAACGGTCATCGTCGGGAATGGATTCGATTTCTGGAACACCATGCCGACGCGCCGCCGCACCAGCGTCGGATCGACGCGCGGCCCGTAGATGTCTTCGCCGAACAGGCGGATTCGGCCGGTCAGCCGGCTGCCGCGGACCAGTTCGTGCATCCGGTTCAGGCTCCGCAGGAACGTGGACTTGCCGCAGCCGCTGGGGCCGATAATTGCCGTCACGGCCTTCGCGGGCAGCCGCAGATTCAGGTCGTATACGGCCTGGTGTTGACCGAACCAACAGCACAGGTTGTCCACCTCGAACGCGACCTCGGAAGACGGCGTGCCGCGAGACGGTCTCTCCCGGCGAGCGGGCGTGGCGAAAACCGTCGTCACCGGGCGTCGTGTTTTCTCGGTCACGGGCGGTTGGGTTTCGCGCTCGGGCTGTGTCGCGGTCGGGTTTACATTCATCTGGTTGCTCCGGCGAACCTTCCGCGGGTGAGAGCCCGCACGCCAATGTTGATGAAGAAGATGATCATGATTAATACCAGCGCTCCCGCCCATGCCTGGCGATGCCAGTCGTCATACGGCGAAATGGCGTACGCGAAAATCTGCAGCGGCAACGCGGCGATGGGATCCTTCAGATGGTGCGTCCAGAACCGGTTGCCAAACGCCGTGAACAAGAGCGGCGCCGTCTCGCCGGCAATGCGGGCCGCTGCCAGCAGTATGCCCGTCACGATCCCGCGCAGCGCGGTCTTCATCACGATGCGGACGACGATTTTCCACCGCGAAATGCCCAGGGCCAGCGCGGCTTCCCGGTAGCCGTTGGGAACCAGCAGCAAGACTTCTTCGGTGGTGCGGATGATCAGCGGGATCATCATGAAACCCAACGCGACGCCGCCGGCATACGCGGAAAAGCCTTTCATCGGCACCACCACCAGCGCATACGCCACGATACCCCAGACGATCGACGGCACGCCGTTGAGCACGTCCGCGCCGAACCGAATCCACCAGTTGACCCGTTCGCCGCCGTACTCGGACAGATACACGCCGCCCAACACGCCGACAGGCACGCCGATCAGCGACGCCAGCCCCAGCAGGGTCAATGTGCCCACGATGGCATTGGCCATCCCGCCGCCGACCTCGCCGACCGGCTTCGGCAACCGGGTGAAGAAGTGCCAGTCCACCGAGCTGGCGCCTTCCTTGAGCAGATAGAACAGGATGAGCGCCAGCGGCGCGACCACCAGGACAGCGCACGCCAATGCCAGGGCCGACATGGTCTTGTCCTTCAGCTTCCGCCACGCCTGATAGGGGGATTGGATGTTGCCAGTCATGGTGTCATTGGACAGCGCGGCTTGTCTTTGGACCCGCCGTGGATGCGATCAGCAGTTGCGCGAGGATGTTCGTGAGAATGGTCACGCCGAACAGGACCAGTCCGATCTCGAACAGTGCGGACAAATACAAATCCGTTGTCGCTTCGGAGAATTCGTTGGCGATCACGCTCGCCAGGGTGTAGCCCGGCGCCAGCAGCGACGCGGAAATCTCCGGGCGGTTGCCGATCAGCATCGTCACCGCCATCGTTTCCCCCAGCGCGCGCCCCAAACCCAGCACCACCGCCCCGAACAATCCGCGCTTGGCGTAACTGAGCACGGCGATACGCGTGACCTCCCACCGCGTCGCGCCCAAACCATAGGCCGCTTCGCGCTGTAAATCTGGCACGGAACGAAGTATCTCGCGGGAAACGGATGTGATGATCGGCAGGATCATGATCGCGATGATGATTCCCGCCGAGAGCATGCTCACCCCGTAATTCGGCCCCTGAAACAACGGCAGGAATCCGAACCAATGTTGCAGTACCGGAAACACATGCACCCGCAGCCACGGCACCAACACGAAGATGCCCCACAAACCGAAGATCACGCTCGGGACCGCCGCCAGCATTTCGATGACCGACACGATCGGCTGGCGCACGCGCACCGGCGCGAGCTCGGTCAGAAATACCGCCGAGCCGATGCTCAACGGCACCGCAATCACCAACCCGATCAGCGATGACACCAGCGTGCCGTAAATGAACGGCAGCGCCCCAAATACCTCCTGCACCGGATCCCATGTGGAACTCGTGAGGAATTGCGGCCCGAATCGGTGAACGGCGGGCGCGGCCCCGCGCCAAAGGGTGACCCCGACGACGATAATCAACAAGCCGACGGACAGCCCCATACCCAGGGCCAGCCAATGGAAGAAATGGTCGCCGAATCGTGACGGCTGAGCCAACCGCACCTCGGCAAACCCGCTCGTTGTCGCAAATGTCTCTGGCATGTCACCTCGATCCATCCAACCCGCAAACCATTCGGGGAAGAAAAGCACGGAGGCGCTCTTCCTCCCCGACCCAGAGCGACAACCGGCCAAACGAACTCGCTGCTAAAACTTGATCTCTTTGACCCGCGCCAACGCGCGCTCCTGGAGATTCTCGGGAAGCGGCGCATAATTCAGCGCCGGAGCCAATTGCTCTCCCTGCGTGAGCGCCCAGTTGAGAAACTCCACCAGTTTCTTGCCCTTGGCCGCATCCTTTTGCGTCTCGTACACGAGCAGCCACGTGGCCCCAGCAATCGGATAGGCGTCACCACCCGGAGCGTTAACCACCGAAAACCGAAAATCATCGGGCACCTTCGCCGTCGCCACCGCCGCGGTCACCGACGCCAACGACGGAGAAACGTAATTGCCGCGCGAGTTCTTGATGTCCGCGAACGGCAGATTGTTCTGCGCCGCGTAAATCAACTCGATGTAACCAATCGCCCCCGGCGTTTGCTTGACCTGGCCCGCGACCCCTTCATTTCCCTTCCCCCCAAGGCCGACCGGCCATTTGACGGATGTATTCCTGCCCACCTCCGTGCGCCAGGCGTCGCTGACGCTGCTGAGGTAGTCGGTGAAAATGTACGACGTGCCGCTGCCATCGGAGCGATGCACGACAACCAGATCCAGGTCGGGCAATTTCGCGTCCGGATTCTGCGCGGCAATTCGGACATCATCCCATTTCGTGATCTTTCCGCGGAAAATGTCGACAATCGTCGAGCCGTCCAGCTTCAGCTTCGGCGCGCCGGGCAGATTGTACGTCACCACCACCGCGCCCGCGACCGTCGGGATGTGCAGCAGCTTCCCGGGCGCCTTCGCCAGGTTTTCATCACTCATCGGTCCGTCGGACGCGCCAAAATCCACCGTCTCCGCCAAGATCTGCTTCTGCCCGCCGCCGGAGCCGATGGACTGATAATTGAACCGGACGGATGGATCGATCTTCGCGTACTCGTCGAACCACTTCGAGTAGATCGGGTACGGAAAAGTGGCGCCCGCTCCATTGATAAGCATTTGCGCCTGTGCCTGCGCCGCCAGAACGAACATCGCCGCCAGAGCGGCCAGTTTGCTGATTCTCCTAGTCGTGGTCATCGCTATCTCTAATACTCCGGTATCCCCACATTGTTACGGTTTGGTTACAAACGTGTTTCGGGCCCGTGATATCCACGGTCGACCGCCCTCGGATGAAGCTGCTCCCCGCCGCCGGCCTCAATGCGGCAACCCCAGCGTAGCGACGCGCCGTGACGATCCGGACACGCCTCCGCTACGGAATGGAAAACTCATTCACCGCCGACTGCGCTTCGAGACGGCCGCAGCAGCGATTCGATGCGCGCCAGCAGCTCCGACATCTCAAACGGCTTGGTCATGTACTCGTTTGCACCCACGTTGAACCCCTGCACCTTGTTCTCGGTCGACGCCATCGCCGTCAGCATGAAGATCGGGATGTGGCGCGTGGACGGGCTGGTCTTGAGCATGCGGCAGACTTCGAACCCGTGAAGTTTCGGCAGCATCAGGTCGAGGATCACCAGGTCCGGGTGCCGCTCGAAACTCAGATTCAGCGCGTTGAGACCGTCGGACGCCACCGTCGTTTGATACCCGCGCCGCTGCAGATGAAATTGCAGCAGGTTCGCCGTATCCGGCTCGTCCTCGGCAATCAAAATGGATCGATGTTTCGCCATCCGGCAACCCCGCCGGACGCTCGCACCGCGCTGCATCGGTCCGGTTGCGAATTCGTTACGGAACAGTGACGAATCTTGGACGGGCCGACCGCCCTACAGCTTGCAGCACCGACCGTCACGCGCCAGATCGCGCTTCAGGATGTCCACGTCACGGAAGCAACTTCGGACGCAATGGACCAACGCCTTGTGGACGCTCGATGTCGGTGTGGCCAGCGAGTAGTGGATCCATTTGCCTTCGCGGCGCGCCACGAGCAGCCCCGAGCGCCGCAGATAGGCCAGATGCCGCGAAATCGTCGGCTGCGGCACGCGCAGAATTCTCTGGAACTCGCACACGCATCTCTCGCGTCGTGCCACCACATTCAGGATCCGAAGCCGGGTTTCGTCCGCAAACGCTTTGAAGAGCTGGTTCGGCTTGGTCATACGGCCTCCTCCGGAATGTCGGGCAACGGACAGACAGGCTGCTTGAAATACCGCCGCTGAAAGTAGAATGCCACGTTGACCAGGCCGATGAGCGCCGGCACCTCCACCAGCGGCCCGATGACCGCCGCAAACGCCGCGCCGGAATTGATGCCGAACACCGCCACCGCGACCGCGATGGCGAGCTCGAAGTTGTTGCTCGCGGCCGTGAAGGACAATGTGGCGGTCTTCAAGTAATCAGCCCCCACGGCGCGGCCCAGGTAAAAACTGACGAGGAACATCACGACGAAGTAGATGACCAGCGGCACGGCGATCCGCAGCACATCGAGCGGGATGCGAACGATGCGGTCGCCTTTGAGGCTGAACATCACCAGGATCGTGAACAACAATGCGACGAGCGTGATCGGGCTGATGCGCGGGATGAACGTGCGCTCGTACCATTCGCGATTCTTGATCTTCAGCAACACAATCCGCGTGACCAGACCCGCCAGAAACGGGATGCCCAAGTAAACGAATACGCTCTTGGCAATCTGCGCCATGCTCACTTCCACGCCGTAGCCGCGCAATCCGAACAATGGGGGCAGCTTGGTGATGAAGATCCAGGCGAACAAGCTGTAGAACAGCACCTGAAACACGCTGTTGAACGCCACCAGCCCCGCACAATACTCCGTGTCCCCTTTCGCCAGTTCGTTCCACACGATGACCATCGCGATGCATCGCGCCAGGCCGATCATGATCAGGCCGTCCATGTATTCCGGGTAGCCGCGTAGAAAAACGATGGCCAGCGTGAACATCAACACCGGCCCAATCACCCAGTTCTGCAGCAGGGAAAGACCGAGCACTTTGTAATCGCGAAACACGTCACCCAGCTCCTCATACCGCACCTTGGCCAGCGGCGGGTACATCATCAGGATCAATCCGATCGCAATGGGCAGATTGGTCGTGCCGACTTGAAACCGGCTGATACATGTCTGCGTCCCGGGGATGAAATACCCCGCCCCGACCCCGATACCCATCGCCAGAAAAATCCACAGCGTCAGATAGCGATCCAGAAACGAGAGCCGTTTGGAAATTGATTCACCCATCTCGGGTCTCCAGAAATCGCTCGATGCGTTGGCGGATTTCATTGCGCACGCGACGAAACACGGCCAGCTTTTGCTCGTCGGAGCCCCGCACCTGCGCCGGGTCGTCAAAACTCCAATGCAATTGTCGCGTTGCCCCGGCATGCGCGGGACAGGCTTCTCGCGCGCTGTCGCAAACCGTGATCAGATAATCGAACTTCTGTCCGTCGAATCCGTCCAGCGGTTTCGAGGTCTGACGAGAAATGTCGATGCCGATCTCGCGCATGGCCCGGATCGCGAGCGGATGGACGTTGCCCGACGGCCTGGCTCCGGCGCTGGCGGCATCGAACCGACCGTCGCCCAGCGTTCGCAAAAGTCCTTCGGCCATCTGGCTGCGGCAGGAGTTTCCCGTGCACAGGAATAGGACGCGTTCCGGTTTCATGCGCGGATAACATATTCGCTTATGCGAATATGTCAAGCACGGAAGTAATCTCTCCGTCGTGAATCAGGCGCGCGGCAGGGTGAAATAAAACGTGCTGCCCTGTTCGATCTGGCTCTCGGCCCAGACGCGGCCGCCATGGGACTGGATGATGTGTTTGACGATCGACAGACCCAGCCCCGTGCCCCCCAGCTCGCGGCTGCGGGCCTTGTCGACGCGATAGAACCGCTCGAACACGTGGGGCAGGTGCTCGGGGCCGATGCCCGGACCGTCGTCGGCCACCGCGGTCTCGACGGTGCCGTCCTTCTCGGCGGCGCGAATCGTCACGTGCCCGTGCGCCTGCGTGTACTTGATGGCATTGTCCAGCAGGTTGAAAAGAATTTGATGCAGTCGCTGGGCGTCGGCGCGGACGGCGGGAAGCTGTTCGGGTATTTCCATGGAAATCGTGATCGACTTGTCCTGTGCTTGTCGTGCCAGCTCCTCGAGCACCGATTGGGCCGCGGCCCGCATCGACACCGGCTCGAAGTTGAGCCGGGCCTGTTGCGATTCCAGCGCCGAGATGCTCAGCAGATCGGCAATCAGCGCCTCCAGCCGCCGCGAATGCCGCTGGATCGTATTCAAGAACTGCCGCGTGGTCGCTTCATCCGGCGGCTGATCGTCGAGCAGCGTCTCGACGTAGCCCTTGATGATCGACAGCGGCGTGCGCAGTTCGTGGCTGACGTTGGCCACGAATTCCTTGCGGGTGTTCTCAAATTGGCGCATCCGCGTGATGTCGTGGAACACGATGATTACGCCGGTCACCGCACCGCGGCTGTCCTGCAACCGCGTCGCGCTCAGCTCGCACGTCCGTTCGTTCGGCGTCAGGAATGTCAACTCCCGCGCCGATACATCGCCCTCCTCGATCACTTCGCTCACCAACTCCTGCAGTGGCACGTTGCGGAACGCTTCCAACACCGTCTTCCCCTGGGTTTCCTCGGTGATGTCGAACTGGTTCCGTAGCGCCTGGTTCGTCAGGCGGATCCGGCCATCCGGCCGCGCGACCAGCACGCCCTCGGTCATGCCGGCCAGGATCGCGCTCAGATCGGCTTTCTCTTCACTGAGTTCGCGCAGGCGCGCTTCCAGTTGCGACGACATGTCGTTCAACGCCGCGGCCAACTCGCCCAATTCGCCGCTGACCCGGTACGGCGCTTTCTCGGTGAAATCCCCGTGGGCCATCCGTCCGGCCGCCTTCTGCATCTGCAGAATCGGCCGGGTCACGCGCCTCGACAGCCAGTACAACACGGGAATGGCCGCCAGGCCGACCACCAGCGCGGACACGGCGATGGTATGCAGCACACGGGCCGTGGTCCTTTGGATTTCCACCAGTGGTATTGCCACGCGCACGATTCCCACCGCCCTGTCGTCCCGCACCGGCACGGCCACGTAGAGCAGATTTACCCCGATGGTGTTGCTCTTGCGGGTCGCGCTGCCGACCCCGTCGCGCAGCGCCTGCTGGACCTCCGGCCGCTGCAGATGGTTCTCGATGCTGTTGAGTTCGCCTTCCGGTTTGTCCGACTCCCCGATCACCGTCCCATCCTTGGCGATGACGGTAATCCGCAAGCCTGTTTGCTTCGAAATCTCGTGACTGAGCCGATTGATGTCCGCCGGCGTTGTTTTGCGTGTTTGCAGTTCGGATTCGAACACGTCGCGCACGACGTACGCATCACGGCGAAGATCCGACTCGATCTGGCGCACCAGGTAGGGCGGCAACGTCATGCCGATGGCCACATACACCACCAGCAGCAGGTCGATCAGCAGGATCGCCAACCCGAGGAACCACTTCGATGGAAGCGAGAGTTTCACCGTGCTCGGGCCACAGGATAGCGGACAACGCGCGCCGGTTCAACGAAATCGGATGAAACGGCCCGGGCTGGGCTCGCAAGCTATTGCTATTTTGCCCGGGTTCCGTTACACCATTGTCACACGGAGAGCGGGTCTATGCTGAAGCGTCTGATACCACAGGAGTATGACTTCTTCGAATCGTTCGACCAGGCGGCCGACCACGCCGTTCGCGCCGCCGAGCTGCTATTGAAGCTGACCGAGAACCATGCCGATGCCGATCCCCTGGCGCGGGAACTGGGCGATATCGAACACGCGTGCGACGATGTGGCCCATCGGGTGATGGAACAATTGAACAAGTCCTTCATCACGCCGCTCGACCGCGAAGACATCCACATGATGATTCTGCGCATCGACGACGTGGTCGATCTGACCAGCGCCGCCGCCAATCGCCTGGCGTTCTTCGGCATCCAGAAACCCACGCAGCACTCGATCAATCTCGCCAAACAAATCGTGCGCGGCTGCAAGAAGCTGGCCGAAGCCGTCCACGGGATGAGCTCGGCCCGCAACTACGAGCAGGTCATGCGCGATTGCATCGCCGTCCACGAGGTCGAGAATGCCGCGGACGACATTTTGCATGCGGCCCTGGCCGAGCTGTTCGCCACCGAAAAGAACGCCATCGAGGTCATCAAGTGGAAGGACATTTACGAGACGATGGAAAAGATCACCGACCGCCTCGAGGACGTGGCCAACGTGTTACAGGGCGTCATCGTCAAGATGAGCTAACAAGATAGTTCGGGGTACGAGACGCTAGCGCTCTCGTGCTCTGGCAACCAACGACGTGCGGCAACGGCGCTGCAGCCTTGACAGCGATTGTCGCTTCTTACTATAGACATTTTCTCCGCATCAGATATGCGCCCCAATGTGCCTGCGAATCTGCCTGTTACCAAATGTACCCTCTGTCTCGCAGTGACCGTCTGAGTTTCCGCTTTGCGTCCTCAACTCCCGTGACAACAATGTGCTCGCACCCCCATTTCAATAGGTCCTGCTCCTTCGTCCAGTCGTAGAGTATGGAAACCATCGACGAAACCGCGGGATCTTCGTAGTTCGTTATGATGAAGACCTTGGCTGCTTTCCTGCTCAACGCGGCTAGAAGAACCTCCCCTGCAATAGCCCTCCAATCCTCAGTAAAGGCCAGTTCAAATACAACAGACTGGCCCGGGTGCTCCCAAACCACATCGGGGTGGTAGGCAATTTGACGCCGCTTTAGCTGTGCAATCACGGGTTCGCCATCCCCCGAATAACATCTGTAGTATTGTTTGTGCTTGTCCTTCTGCGAGGCACCCAACTCCACCAGCCAGAATTTTAGGGATTCGTGCAACTTGGTTTTGGTTTTGCTCATAGTCCGCTTCCTACCACACCGCAAGTGTACATTCCAGCCTCGAATCCCCCCTCACTTGCTCTGTCCATCACGCTCCTTGGCGGCCCTCTCAACGGTGGTAATTCACCCCGACTCCCAGCACGCGAAAGAAAGGAGTCGGGAATGAATTACAGAATGAAACAGCGGACGGAGAAGGTATGGCGACGGGACGATTGGACGTGCCAGAACTGCGGCGCAACGAATCCCACCCCCGTCTCGTCGCGGGTTTCCGATTCTACTGTCTCGCCTGCGGTGTCAAGGATACTACGTCGTGCGGCACACAACTGCCGCACGTACGTTCCTCCTTGACATGTTGTGACGCCCACAAACTCTCCCCTCGTCACAACACGAGACAGTCCCCGCTAGGAAACCGCTCCACTCGGAGCAGAAAGGATTCCATGAACATCCAGCAATGGAAGAACGAAGTACTTGAGCGGGACGACTACACCTGCCAGAACTGCGGCGCACAAACCTGTCTTGACGCCGCCCACATCCAATCCCGAGGCAGCCATCCCGAACTCGCCCACGACCCCAACAACGGGATAACGCTCTGCCGAACCTGCCATGCGTACTTCCACACCGAACCCAGAGCATTCGAGAAATTCATCCACGCATGGCAAATCGGAGCCACCAACCCGCAAGCATCCATCGACAGACCGCCTTCGGCAAGCCGACACGGCCCCGACAAACGGTTTACAGACAGACCCGACCGACGCCAACCCCGTCAGGCGTCCCTGTTTACCGAAGACTGGATTGCGAAATACAACGCCGAGCATCCACGGTGAGGAATATCGGACACACCACCTCGTTGACGGAGGCGGCCCGCGCGCGGGTAAACCCGCGCCTCGGGCCATCCCCTCCGCATCGTTCTATAAATGCCCCCACAGCCCCGCGACTATCCGCACGGTAGGTTTTCCTGTATCGATATCCGAACCGACCACAGACCGGCCCTGCCGCTCCAATGACGGCCATTCTTGTGACGAATCGACTCCCTCCTACTCCTCCCACGGACACGCTCCGCCCTCATCAATTTCAACTTTCAAAACCCCCTCCGACAGCTTATCAAATCGCTCCTTCGCACTCGGCCCACAACGAGCGCAGAACCACAACTCCGCTACACAATCCTTGTGTTTCCATGTTGGCCCCACCGTCAACCGCCATGCCCCATCCGCCAACGGCACATCCCAATCGAACACAATCCCGCACATCGAACACCGAACCATTTTCATGACTGATACTCCTTGGGATCAAACTCCACACTCCCGCCCGCTTCCTCCCATGCATCCCCGTGGACAACCCCCGACCCGCTTCCACGCCGAATCACCGCACATCTGACCTTGTCGCCCCCGATATCGCCCTCCCACAGCCCCAACACCTCCGCAGCCGACCTAATCCGCTCCTCGACCTCCGCTCTCCCCACGTCGGTATGCTGATATAAGAATTTTGCACGCTCCCAAGTCCTGAAATGGGGCTCCGCCTTGTATTCCCGTGCGGCCCACGCCAACCGCCGACATTCCGCCGCGCGACTGACCAACTCCACATCCCGCAGAACCATCCGACCGGGGAATTTCCCGAAAGTGCCCCATAACCGCCGCCCCTGTCCCCGCCGACCAAATTGCTTGGCCAATTCCTTGTACAGATACGCCCCGCCCTCATCGTTCACGCGCTCCGCCCACGTAAACCCCAGGTTTGTCCCCCGCTCGCACTTCTCAATCACCGCTTTCGGCACCTCGCGATCCAATACCCCGTGCGCGTGGAACCGCCCCTTACGCCCGCCCCATTCAAACGTCCGCACGCCACAGAGCCCCGCAGCCGCCCGCCGCAACCGACTCAGGAATTTCCGCCAGTGTTGGACATCCACGGCATACGCCAACACCACGGCATAGGTGAACGTCCAGAAAGTCGCGACTTCCCCCTTCGACTCCGCAAAGGCCCGAATCGCGTCCACGTTCTCCGCCACCACGAACATGTTTAGCAACACGTACTCCGACACCCGCCCGTAGTAGCACTCGCAAATCCGACTCCAGTTGTTCATCCTCCTTCCCCTTTCCACCGAAGCCCCATGCCCCGGCGAAAGACCGCGCCGTTTGCACCAGCCGTGCCACAGTTTTCAGAAAACCGGCAAACGCCTCAGACGCAGGGAAAAAGAGTTTTTCGAGACAGAACATCCACAGCCGATAACGCTGACATTTCGGCAGAAGCGCGGTCAAAATGTCATAAGTGCCACGCCGCCAAGTATATATACATATATATCTATATAGAATAGATAATATACTTATTAGTAGAGTGTATGTATGTACCGGTAGTACTCATATGGAGTATCTCTACAGAGTATGTACGTAGTAGAGTATATATATATAGGGAGTGCAGATCGCCCCATCCGACCACACGAACACAGTCGCCGCCCTCCCCGTTCCCCCCAAGAGTAGTTTTGCTTCGCTTCGCTCAGTTCAAACCACCCTTCGCGGTACGTGCGGCTACCATCCGACGGAAGTGTTGCGCGATTCAGCCGACGGTCGTACTATCCGCCTCGACGGAGAAGCGCATGAATCATTGTACATTTAGATTATCAAGTGGAAGGACATTTACGAGACGATGGAAAAGATCACCGACCGCCTCGAGGACGTGGCCAACGTGTTGCAGGGCGTCATCGTCAAGATGAGCTAGGCCGCCCTTGCGCGGGGAGACCCGAATGTCCGCCTTCTTCACCGACCTGCTCCACATCGTTCAAAACCCGTACGTCGCCCTGATTTTCTTCACGGCGCTCGCGTTCGATTTCGTCAACGGGTTTCATGATTCCGCCAACTCGATCGCTACGGTCGTCGGCACGCGCGTCTTGCGGCCGCTTCAGGCCGTCGTCTGGGCGGCGTGGTGGAATTTTTTCGCCGCCTGGATCGGCGGCGTGCACGTCGCCAACGCCGTCGCCACGTGGGTGCACGCCGACTTCATCACCGTCGAGGTCATCTTTGCCGGATTGATCGGCGCGATCGTGTGGGACCTCATCACGTGGTACGGCGGGCTGCCGTCGAGTTCGTCCCACGCCTTGCTCGGGGGATTCGGCGGTGCCGCCATCGTTCACGCCGGTACGTGGAACGGCGTGTTGCACACGGCGAAGGTCATGTCCACGGTGGAATTCATCGTCATCGCGCCGTTGATCGGCCTCGGGCTTGGCCTGTTGTTCACGTTCACCGTGATGTGGACGTTTCGCAAAGTCTCACCGATCAAGATCGACCGCGGGTTCCGCATCGTTCAACTCGGATCGGCGGCAGCGTACAGCCTCGGCCACGGCATGAACGACGCCCAGAAAACCATGGGCATCATCGCCGCGCTGTTGTACGCCAGCATCTGGAAGAGCCAGCAGGCTGCGTTCGCCGCCGGCAAAGTGCATTTCCCGTTCTGGATCGTCCTGGTCTGCCATCTGGCCATCGCGCTCGGTACCATGGCGGGCGGTTGGCGAATTGTGAAAACGATGGGGATGAAAATCACCAAACTGCGCCCGTACGACGGCGCGTGCGCCGAACTGGCCGCGGCCACGTCCCTGTTCACTTCGACAGCGATGGGCATTCCCGTCAGCACCACGCACACGATCACGGGCGCGATTGTCGGCGTCGGCGCGGTGCACCGATTGTCCGCGGTCCGTTGGGGCGTGGCCCGGCGCGTGGTCTGGGCGTGGATACTGACCATCCCCTGCTCGGCAATCGTCGCCGCGGTGGTCTACCGGCTGCTGATGTTGGCGCAGCGCGGATAACGATCAGGGCGCGTCGGCAAAACGGTACCCGACGCCGCGCACGGTCTCGACGTAATCCGCCACCTTGCCCATCTTCTCGCGCAACCGCCGCATGTGCGTGTCCACCGTCCGCGTATCGACGTCTCCCTCGTAGCCCCAGACGTCCGAGAGCAATCGATCCCGCGATTGGACCCGCCCGCGTCGTTCCAGCAATGTGGTCAGCAATTTGAACTCCGTGGCTGTCAGGTCCACCACCTTGCCCCTGATCGTGACTTCGTGCTTGGCGATGTCCACTGTGAGCTCGCCGAACTTAAGGACCTCGGCGGGCGTGGATTTGCCGCTGACACGGCGAAGAACACTTTTCACCCGCAACGCCATCTCGCGGGGACTGAACGGCTTGGTCACATAGTCGTCCGCGCCCAGCTCCAGGCCCACGACGCGATCCACCTCTTCGGCCTTGGCCGTGAGCATGATGATCGGGATATGGATGGTCTTGGGATCGGCCTTCAAATGCCGGCACACCTCGGTGCCATCCATCTGCGGCAACATCAGATCAAGCACGATGAGAGACGGCACTTCGTCGCGCGCCTTCTGCAGCGCCATGGCGCCATCCCGTGCGGTCAGGGTCTTGTAACCCGCCTTCTGCAGGTTGTACACCAGCAGATCGACGACGTCCTGCTCGTCATCCACGATTAGAATCGATTCGGCCATGACGGCATACTGTAACGAACGTGTAACAACACGCCAACGCCCAGGTTACAAATCTGTTACGAGGCTAATGGTTGCCGGGCCCCCAGACCGTTGCCGCCTCTCTCCAAAACCCTGCAGGAACAGAAACTTACAGCGACCCGATGAATTCTGTGAGGAGTTTCCCCAGCTTGTCCTGCGCGGCGCGACCCACCTCCAGCACGTCGTCGTGGGACAATTTCTTGTTCGAGATGCCCGCGGCGAGATTCGTGATGCACGAGACGCCGGCGACTTCGATGTTGTGGTAGCGCGCGAGAATGACCTCGGGCACGGTGCTCATGCCCACGGCATCGGCGCCCGACCAGGCGAACGCCTTGATCTCGGCGGGCGTCTCGTAGCTCGGGCCCGTCGTGGCCAGATACACGCCGCGCCAGATGGGGATCTGCAGTTTCTCCGCCGCGGTATCGAGCTTTTCGCGCAATCGCGGTGAGTACGCCTGCGTCATGTCGACAAATTTGACGCCGCCGTCGCCGTTCACGCCGCCGATGAGCGGATTGATGCCCATCTGGTTGATGTGGTCCTCGATGACCATCAGGTCGCCGGGTTTGTACTGCGGATTGATGCCGCCCGCGGCATTCGTGATGATCAATATTTTCACGCCGAGCGCATCGACCACGTTGATGGGATACGTGATCTCCGCGGGCGTGCGTCCCTCGTACCGGTGGAACCGTCCGCTGAGCACCATCAGCTTCTTCCCGGCAAACTCGCCAAAGATCATCTGCCCCGCGTGACCCGCCACGGTCGGCTTGGGAAAATTCGGGATGTCCGTGTACGGGATGACGAGCGGTTTGCTGACGCCCTGCGTGATGCCGCCGAGTCCCGAGCCCACAACCAGCGCCACCTCGGGCTTGAACGCCGCTTGTCCCGTTCCGAGCGGGGCCAGTTTCTCATCCAGAAAATCCTTCGTCTCTTTTACATTGGCCATCATCGACAGGAACCTCTCACTCGATCTTCTGCACGATCAACGGCAGCCGCGTGCTCACGGGTTTGTCCGCGATCGTGTAGGCCTGTTGCACCATCCGTTCGGCTTCCGCGGCGCGCGCTTCGTCATTGTAATGCATGACCATCAATGCGTCGCCGGCCTTCACGGCGTCGCCGATCTTCTTCGGCTGTTCGAAGCCGACGGCGAAATCGATCTTGTCCGCCGAAAGCTTGCGTCCGCCGCCGAGCGCGATCACCGCGTACCCGATCTGGTCGCACTCGATGGATTGCACGAAACCGGAGTTCGGCGCGGGGATCGGCCGCGTATATTTGGCTGCCGGCAATCTCGTCACGTCATCACACACACGGGCGTCGCCGCCCTGCGCGGCGATCAGCTCGGCAAATTTCCTGAGCGCTTCGCCGCTGGCAAGTTTCTTTTGCATCATTCGCCGCGCCTCTGCAACATTTTTCGCCGCGCCGGCCATCAACAACATCTCAGCGGCGAGCGCGAGCGTGACTTCGAGCAGGTCGTTTAGTGGGGCGGCCGTCCCGGCCGCCTTCGTTTGATTCGCGGGCGAGACGCCCGCGCCACTGCTCATCAACTCAATGCACTCGCGCACTTCCAGCGCATTGCCGATCTTCTGTCCGAGTGGCTGATTCATGTCGGTCTGCAGAGCAACCACCTTCTTGCCGTAGCGTTTTCCGACCTCGACCATCGCCCGTGCCAGTTCCGCTGACGAGTCGCGGGTCCGCATGAACGCGCCGCTGCCCCATTTCACGTCGAGCACCAGGCCGTCCACGTTTTCCGCGAGCTTCTTGCACATGATGCTGGCGACGATCAGCGGCAGACACGAAACCGTCGCGGTCACATCGCGCAACGCGTACAGCTTCTTGTCGGCCGGGGCGATCTCCGCGGTCTGGCCGATCATGCAGCAGCCAACCTTCTCCGTGATGCGCTGAAATTCGTCGAGCGACAGATTCACGTTGAACCCGGCAATGCTTTCCAGTTTGTCGAGCGTGCCCCCGGTCGGCCCGAGCCCGCGCCCGGAAATCATCGGCACCTTCACCCCGCACGCCGCGACGAGCGGCGCAATGATCAATGATGTCTTGTCCCCGATGCCGCCCGTGCTGTGCTTGTCTGCATGGAAACCAGTGTTTGAGTGTCCAGGTGCATGAGTGCCTGAGTCCTTGGAAGCTGAGGCACTTGGACCCTTGGGCACTTGGGCGCTGTCTTTTCTCCATTCTACAACCTTCCCACTCTCGATCATCGCGCGGGTCAGCCACATCGTCTCATCGAAATTCATCCCCTGAAAACAAACCGCCATCGCCAGCGCGGACATCTGGTAATCAGGCAGCTCGCTACTCGTAAAGCCGTTGATGAAGAATCGGATCTCTTCTTCCGTCAGCGCATGGCCGTCACGCTTCTTCTGGATGATTTGTGCGGGCAGGGGCATTGCAGTGGGAGGCTCTCGGCTTTAGCCCTCAGTTCTCAAGTTCTGGTTTGACGCTGAGTCTGTCACGCTTTGTAGGACCGATTGTAGAAGGACCGGCGAAAATGGCAACGGAATTAGACCTTCATCGTGGCACGCAACGTGCATCAAACCGCAGCCATGACCAACGAACCACATCCGGGAAACAACCCGCTTCTTGGGCAGTGGAACCGGCAGCTCAAATTTCCACCGTTCCTGACGCTCTATGCGGGAGGGTTCGCGGTCTGGGCGTGGTGCGCGTTCGTGTTTCACCCAACGGGCGGTCTTGGCCCCTCGGTCTGCAACCAACTGCTTCGCGCCGCCGTCCCTTTCTGGGCCGCGTTCACGGCCTGCTTCTTCATCGTCACTCGCCAGCCGCGCATGACATTGAAGACGATCGGCTGGATCGGTCTGACCTTCTCCATGTTCTCGCTGGCGGTGACCGTCGCCGAATTATCCGGTCACTGAGCGAGCCGCTTGCTTCAACCAAAAAGGTCTGGAGTTTGATTTCGCGATCGTTCCGCGCGTGGCGCCGAACCGGTTAGGATCTCTGCGAACTTCCTGTACAGCGCCTTCAGCTTGTCGAGGTAGTAGTCGATATTCTCGTCGCGGCGGGCGGGATTGAATTCACTCGCCAGCTTGCAGTTGTCGTAGACGCTGACGCGTTTGCTGTCGCCGGTGACGTAGTAGGTGATCTGGTCGCCGGGCCCGTGCGCCCGCCCGGACTTCAACGCGAGCTCGTAAGCGGCGCTCCGGTTGCGGGCTGATTGCGCGATCTTCTGCCGATACGCGTCCAATGTGTCCTGCAGCGTCTCCGTCTTCGCAAGTACATCGATCGGGAACTGGCCGCGCTCGATCTTCTGGCAGTAATCCTCGTAGAGCTGCGGCACCTTCTTCGCCTCACCCCGGAGCGCGAGTGTCAGCATCTCCTCCAGAAACTGCCGCTGAAACTTCTCCAGGCCACGCGACCGCAATGCCGACCCGGTGACGTGAAGTTTCCTCTCGCCATCCAGCAGCGCGTAATTCTTCATCTTGTAGCTGAACATCGCGGGGAATTGTCCATCGATTTCGACATCGACGCCTTTCGGCAGCGCGGTTTGCAGCTCGCGTTCGAGCGTCTGCGGGTCGGTTCCCGACGGCGGCACGAAGTACAAACCGTCCGTGTCGATCTCGATGACTTTCGCGCCGCGTTTCTGAAGCCATTCGAGCATTGTTTTGAGCGTCTCGCGGCCTTTGGCAGTGACCTCCTCGGCGGCGGCGAAATCCCCAAAGTGCGCCTGCGAAAAACCGAGATAACCGTAAAACGAATTAATGAGAATCTTGAACGTCTGCTGCAAGGCATCGAGATTCTGACGCTGCGTCTCGTCCTTCGAGATTTTCATGTCCGCCTTGGCCTTTAACCGGAACTGGCGCAGGTCGCGCAGCAACGGCAGAAACAAGCCCAGCTCGTCGCCGCGCGGTTTGATGTCGAACGCCAGCATCAGTGACGGGTACAGCGATTGCACGTCGCAATGCCACACGTCGCGGACCACGCCCTCCTGGAACATGTCCGTGTACCCGCCGGCGAACGGACGCGGCTCGCCGAACTGCGGGACGCTCTGGTTGCGGTGCAGATACTCGCGGAGGAATAGCGCATCGATCTTCGTCGCGTTGCCGCGCACGACCACATCCTGATAGTTGTACGGGAAAACCTGGGCCTGGACGAAATAGCTGGCGCTGAGCAACTCGCTGATTCGCCGCACGGCTGCCGTGCCTGTTTCTTTCACCCCAAAATGTGCCGCCACTTCACCCAGCTCGAACCCCTCCAACTCCCGCGATGATACGTCGTAAAACACGCTCAACAAGAACGTGTCCACGATGTGCCGACCGTGGATCGCGAACTTGGGATATTGGATCGTGCGCTCGGCGATTTGCACGCGGGATTGCCGGGACCGCAGCATCGAGCCGTCGCGTCCCAGTTTCAGCGGAACGCGGGTCGCGTGGGCGCGCGCTGCGAGTTGCGTCAACGTCCCGCGGAAGACGTCGTGACCTTCGAGCACATCGGGGTCGCGCTCGCGAATGGCGTCGACAAGTTTCTTGAGAATCTGCGTCTCGGTCCCGGTGAGTTCCTGCTGCCAACCACGATTATCGCCGAGTTGCGCGGCCTCCAGCTTGCCGTCGGCAGCCATCACGACAGCGATTTGCAGGCGGTGGAGCTGATCGAATCGCCATCCCTTGAACAACGTGCGGCCCGTGGCCATGAGATACTGCTGCGCCGGATCGTTGATGGCGAAATACGAGGCGGCGCCGAGGAACTTCCGCGCCTGCTGGAAATCCGTCCACGACTGGAGCCTGCCCAGAAACTTGAAGAATCCTCCGCCCGCCAACGGCACGTACTCAACCTTGCGGTCGAAGCCCTGCAGGTACACCTGCTCGGGCAGCCAAAGGAACGGGTGGAAAGGCCGGGTCTCGCTTACCAGTTTGTCGTCGGGTCGGCGGTAAACAGTGATCTCCGCATCGCCCGTTGGCTCCGCGCTGACGATGGCCGGTGTGTCGTCGCGCCCGAACAGCAATTGGTTCTCGGCGAAGGGGGTCGCGCGCGGCTTCACGCCGATACTATAGCAAAAACGGCCTGTTCCGAAAGGTTCCAGAACAGGCCGTCACTGCGAAAGTGCAGCAGCTATCTCAAATCCGCCCAGCAGAAGACCAGTCGATACAAATTGACCGCGAAGGTCTGCAACTGATGCCACATGCAATGGAGCGTGCACCACTTCGTCCCTTCGTCCGGCTGGATCGTGCCCCCGGCCTGGATCAAATCGGCTTGCGCGGCGAGTTGACTCAATTGCTGGTCGTTCAACTGCGAGAGGCGCGCGTGGGCCTGCTGGCTGGTCAGTCCCACTGCCTGCAACTGACTGGCCACAATGTGTTCGTTGAGCAATGTATCCACCTTCTGGTACGCGCTCGACGCGCCCGCGGATTCGACGGAGTCACTCGGCGCGGCAAACGCCGACACACTGAGAGCGATGATCGTAACGGCAGATACGCCAGCAAGCTGCGCAATCTTCATAATATTGCCTCCGAATAGCTGCCAGACAATACAACCAGACCCACCCGCCAGACAAGAAGATTTTGTCTCACGCATTTTCGGTGCGCGGAATGTCCACCGCACCACACCGCCCGGCTAATGGGCAGCGGATGGGGCCGACTTGACCGCCGCAGGCGGAGATGGCGCAGAGACCTTTGCGACTGTCGCGTCCAGGAATTCAATCGATGCCCGCGCGATTTCGGCTGCGCGATGACCGTGTCGGGGAAGCTCCACGTTGATCAGCCCCGTGTACTTGTTGTCGCTGAGCACGCGCAGGATGGCGACAAAATCCAGCTCGCCCTCGCCGAACATCAGATGGTCGTGTTTGCGGTCGCGGATGTCTTCGATGTGAATGTTGCGGATCAGATTCGCGAACTTGCCGTAGACCTGGCGAAACGGTGCGGTCTCCGTGCAAAACACATGGCCGATGTCCATCGTCAGGCCGAACCGCGCGCTGGTAATGTGCTTCTTGAGCACCTCGAACTTGGCCATGTCGTCGACGAGCATTCCCGGCTCCGGCTCGAACGCCAGCTGCACCCCGCGCCGCTTCGAGTGTTCGGCCAGTTGCAGGCAGCCCGTGACCAGCCAGTCCCACGCCTGGTGCTCGGGGACCTCCGCCTCCGGCACTCCCGACCAGAAGCTCACGCACTCGGCATGCAGGTCGGCGGCGATGTCCACCGCCCGCCGCAGGAATTCGAGTCGAATCTGCCGGCCCTCGCTGCTGACCAGCGTCGGGTAGCGATCCCGCTGCGGATTGAGCAAATAGTGCGCCCCCGTCTCAATCACCACGCGCAGTTGCAGTTTGTCCAGGAGCTGGCGCAAGCGGTTGAGATCGGCGGGCTCGACGCTGAACGGATTGCAGTGATAGTTGTCCAGCGTCAACGCAACGCCGCGGTAGCCGCAGTCGGCGATGATCTCCAGCGCATCTTCGAGTTTGTGTTGGCCAAACCCGTTTGTATTGTAACCAAAACTCAGGTTCATCTCGCCTGTCTCGAACGACGACTCGCCCGGACCGATCCGGCTCGAATAAATAGCGCGGCTCTGGTAGATTTACCAGAGGTAAATGAGCGACCGACCGCCACACGCGCCCGGACACAAATCTCGCACCTGCACACGCGCCGCGAGATGCCTCGCCATCGCGCTCCTCTCCGCGCTCGCCCTGGCCGCCCTCTACGAGCCGCCCGCCCAGCCGGACACCCAGATCCTCAAGAACGATCAGCCCGCCAGCGGCCGCGACCCGGCCCGCGCCGTTCTCTATCAGGGCCGCGGCATCCAGTTGGTCAAGGACGGCAAGCTCGACCTGGCCCTCGAGCAGTTTCATCGCGCCGCGGCGTACGATCCGCTCAACATGAACATCATCGTCAACATGGCCTACGTCCTCGACAAGCTCGGCCGATACCAGGAAGCCGTCGAGGAGCTCAAGGATGCCGAGAAGATCGATTCCCACAACGTGATGATCTACCTCAACTGGGGCAACTCGCTCATCAACTTGAAGAAGTTCAACGAGGCGCTGCAGCCCCTCCAGAAAGCCGTCGACCTCGATCCCAGCAACCGCCTCGCCTACGTCAACCTCGCCGCCGCCTTCAACGACCTCGGACGCTACCGCGACGCCGCCGCGCAATTCGAGAAGGCGATCAGCCTCGACCCGAAGAACACCGCGCTCATCTACGATCTCGCGGCCATCTGGTCCAGCCTCGGCGAAAACGACAAGGCCATCCAGCGCTACGAGCAGGTCATCAGCCTCGACCCCAGCAACGAGCTGGCCTACGTCAACCTCGGCTCCACGCTCCACCACCTCGGCCGCTATCAGGACGCCGCCCGCCAGCTTCAGAAGGCTGTCGACCTCGATCCGGGCAACATCGCCCTCATCTCCATCCTCGCCAACATCTGGTCCAGCCACGGCGAGACCGACAAAGCCATCGAGCTCTACGAGCACATCATCCGAATCTCGCCCCGCAACCTCTCCGCCTACTACAACTGCGCCGCGCTCTACGAAAAACAGGGCAACCTCGACGCCGCCATCGCCACCATCCGCGGCGCCATCAAGCTCAACGCGGACAACTCCACGCTCCGCGAACTCCTCTCGCGCCTGCTCGCCGCCCGCGCCAGCCAGAACCCGTCGCTCAATATGGAGGGCGGCGCCGGCGTCAGCAATCCGCCCGCCGAATCCCCCGCCCAACGCCTCGCGCCGTAATAAATCCGTCTTGTCTAGCCACGCCGCTCTGTCGGCGTGTTCCACCCATCCAGAACATGTGGTGGTGGGAGCGACATTCCTGTCGCGAAGGCGCGCGCTTCGCGCAACCACCTGTTGTGCGTGGGTCTCTGACCCCGCACATCATTCGACCGCAGGTCTCCTCGTTCCGCGCCGGTCTCCCGCGCTGCAAGGAGCGGATCCCCTCTCCCCTACGGCGGAGAGGGTCAGGGTGAGGGGGCACTCGTCAAATGAATCGTGTCGTGGCTTTCGCCGAGCGCTGGCTTCGCGTGTCTCCCCCCATCCCTTCCCTTCGTGTCTCATTCGTGTCATTCGTGGCACGCCCTCCCGGCTTGCGCTTCCACCGCCGGCGGCGTATCACATCCCCATGAACATCTCCCTCGTGATGACGATCATCGGCGCGGACCGACCCGGCCTCGTCGGCCGCCTCTCGACCGTCATCGCCGAGCACGGCGGCAACTGGCTCGAAAGCCGCATGGCCCATCTCGGCGGCCAGTTCGCCGGCATCCTCCGCATCGAGATTCCCGCCGCGAAGGAGCAGGCCCTCCTGAAAGCCCTCGGGTCGTTGGAACCGCAAGGCCTCTCCGTCAGCGCCCAGCGCGACGCGCCGAGCGCCGCGACCGCCGCCCGCAATCTGGCCACCATCGAGGTCATCGGACACGACCGCCCCGGCATCATCCGCGAGATTTCCCAGGTCCTGGCGCAACATCAGGTCAACGTCGAGGAATTGATGTCCGGCTGCGAGAGCGCCCCGATGTCGGGCGAGACTCTCTTCCGCGCCCGCGCCAAGGTCCGGCTCCCCGACTCCTTCGAGGTCGACACCCTCCGCCACGCCCTCGAACGCATCGAGTCCGACCTCATGGTCGACATCGCCGTCACGCCGTCCCCGTAGCTCGCGCCTCAATCTGTCATCCTGAGCTTGTCGAAACCGCCCCGGGCCGTCTGTCGTGCCCCGACGGCAGATCTCTGTCGTTTACCCCGTCCCGCCCGTTCGCCCGGTTGCAGCCACGGCGCTCTGTCGCCGTGCCGGCCCGCGGCTCCCTCCGCCCAAAAAGGGGCAAAACGAAGCCAAACGAACCCAACGCATAAAAGCGCCACATTGTCACACAAAATCCCGCCTAACCTGTTCTCCCACAAGCCTCCAACTTTTTCGCCGCGACCTCCAAGCGTTGGCTTCGTTTCGCAGAATCATATATATGGCCCCCCCCACTCCTCCGCCTTCTGGTGTAGCGGCGTTTCTGCGAAACGCCCAGTCCGTTGGATTAATAAACACCCACAATCAGGCGCGTCGCTCTCGCTCTGCCTCGCCCCTCATGGGGGAGCCGAGTCTGCGAGACGCCGCCTCGTCGTGCTGGCGCGGCAAAGGGTCAGGGTGAGGGTTACTTCCGTTGTGCGCAGGTCTCCCGACCGCGCACAAACCCCTATTTCAAAGCCGAGCCGCTGGAAGCGGCGGAGCCGTAGCGAAGCGAAGACGCGACCACGTTGTTACCCCGAGTCGCAAACGCAACGCCGCAGGCGGCCCGCAGGGCGCGCCGAGCGGGCGCGAGCGCGCGCAAAACGACTCCACATTTCAAAGAACTCATACAAATGCATTCTCGCATAACCCCTTCCCCCTGTCAACCCAAATCCGATACTTGTTGAACAGTGCGTCCCGCCTGTTTTCCCGCATAGTAGAAGGGGCCTTGGTCGCCCCCGGCGACGTCTCGCCCGTTCGGTTCGTCAGTGGGGCGGGCGTCTCGCCCGCCTGCCCTTCTCGTTGAACGGTGCGTCCCGCCTGTTTTGCGCATAGTGGAACGGGCCTTGGTCGCCTCCGGCGACATCTCGCCCGCCGCCCAAGAGGAGGTGATGTGTGAAGACGGCACGAGCGTGGGACGCCCGTCACTTTCTCGTCTTGTACGCCTTCTTGTAGCGGTCGGCGTCGGCTAAACCCCTGCGGGACCCGATCAGGCGTCGATCCGTGAATGGAAGGTTCGGGCGGACGCGGCGCAGCATCGGGTCTGTTTGGAACTCGGACTTGATGAAAGCCACTTCGCCGGCCGGGATCTTAAAGGCCTTCGCCACGATTCGGTCGAGCTTGTCCAGTATACCGCTCAGGGATTTCTCGTAGTTCTTGCCGTCGAACTCAGCGACTGTCTTTCGCCACTTCTTCAGCGTCGGTGGCGTCGGAATCGGAACTTCAACCAACGCATCCAGTTTGAGCGACTTCCCCGCGTAAAGAGCGAGGCCTTCTGCGAAGCATTCGGCGATGGCCCTGTCACTGATCTCGATCCACTCCAGCAAATCGTCGCCAGGCTGCACCACAAAAACATCGCCGCGCCTGTAAACCGATACCTCACCGGTCTTTGCCGCCTTGCCCTTGAGCAATTCTTCCGACCAATTCACGGCCGCCTTCTTGGATTCCGTTACCGCCCGCTTCAGTGTGGTGTGCGTGCCCGCCTTTAGGGCTTCAAGCAGGACTTCCTTGCGACGGTGCAAATTCTCGCAGGCGGCTAGAAACTCCCCGCGAAGCCCTACGAGTTTGTCTTGATGCTCAACCAATCTGTCAGACCACGGCAACCGACGTATTGTTGAGGGGTACACGTGGCACCGCGCACGAAACAGGACTGCTTCACGCTGGGAAAGGGCGAAAAAGTATTTATAGAGCCGTGACAAAACTAAGAAATCGAACGGAAAGCAGTCTAGCTCCGTTCTTGGGAAGAATAGGCTAACAGTATTCAGAAGGACACATTCCGATGGCCTAAAGGGCGCGGCAGTCAGTCCGGTCGAGATCTGGTGGAATGCAAATCCATTATCGGGCAAAATGTCTGCGAATCGCCACAGGCTGGCATCATCCATCCGGTTCACGTCGATATTCCGCTCCACCGGATCGCCTTCCATCCGGCAAGCAACGATGTTCTCTCCCTTGAAGACATCTTTTCCGCCCTCTTTGAGCTCGTGAATCGAGTGGCGAAATGCCGCCCCCATGCGAATCATGTCGGTTTGTTCCCATCTCAAACCGCCGCCATCCTCGGGGCGGGCGAGCGCCCACTTTTCGATGGTCTGTTTCTTCGACTTTCCGACCCAAAACTTCTGCGCGATATCGTCGAAGGTCGGGCCTTGAAACCGGTCGAGGATCGCCTTTCGCTTGGGATTTATCTTGGTAAGAATACGCCCATCCGCCGTGAAAATATCCGCGTAGGGCATCTCCACCAGACTCGCTTTTTCGAGATCGAACTCGACATGTTCCTGGTCGAGACCGGTGAACTTGGCGCACTGCTGGTCCGCGACGCGCAGGCGAATCCTGTCGCCATCCGTCGCCGGCCGCTTTTCAGCGATCAGAATGATCGGAACGACGTCGCCTCCGAAAACGAGCGGGCCGATAAGCTCCAGATCAACGATTTCCAAGATCGTCCACCTGCCGCCGATCGAAAACAGCTGCCGAAGCGTCGCGTTATCGTCATTGTCGCAGAACGACAATGGCAACAAGAAACCCACTTTGCCCGGGCCGCCATCACCGTTGGCCGCGCGGCACCAGCCGTCCAAGGCTTTATAAAGGAACAATGAATACAGATCGACGTTCGCAGAGATCTCAGCGTTGTAGTACCTCTGATCATCCTTGGTGAGAGCCGCATCTTGGCGCTCCGGTCGGACATACGGCGGGTTCCCGACAACGGCAGCATACTCGGGAACATCGATCATCGAGAACTCCGTCAGATGCGCGTCGAATAACCCCTCCATTTGCTCTTGATGGTGCAGCGAGTTGTAGCCCCCGCTAATCGAGGTTTCTGGGAAGCCACGCTTGCGAATGTCGTCACGAAAGAGAAAGAGGTGCCAGAGTAATTGCATCTGGGCCACCATCGCAGAGAAGGCATTCAGATCGTTGCCACGGATATTGGCCAGCTCTGCGAGCACGTCATTGTACAAGGCCACTCCTTTGGCAGCGGCGTCTCCAACAAGAACCTTGTATGCCTCGATTAAGAAGGTACCGAGTCCGCAGGCTGGGTCGATAATCTTGTCGCCCTTCTTCAGGTCCATTCGGCGCACGATGTAGCGCGCTATGTCCGGCGGCGTGTAGTGTTCGCCTAGCCGTTTGCGCTGGCTGACGTCAATGAATTGGCCGTAGATGTTACTGAGGACATCCTGCTCGATGGTGGCGTAGTCGAAATGCGACAAGTAAAACAGCACACGCTCGATGGCGTTGGATAGATGCTTGTCTCCCGTCGCCAAGACCCAGTCCAACTCGTTTTCGTTAAAGACCGCCGCGTAAATCTTGGAGCCTTCGCCGTAGCTCTCGCGGAGCAACCGAGCATAGCTGGTGCCGTAGTATTCCCGCATCTCCTGAAAGGCTTTGACGCCCCCATTACACAGGTACTTCTTCTTGCCGAAGAATCCGTGATCCTCGAAGAACCGCAGCATCATGCAGCGGGAGAGCAGGAGGCTGGCTGTCTCCGCGGCAAGCAGGTCGAGGGCTTTGTCTTCATCATTGCCGGTGCGTTCGAGGAATTCCGGAAGCGTGAAACACCCCAGGCGGGCGAGCGTTGTATCCCGCTTGGCCACCTTCGCAAAAGCGCGAACGTCCCTTTGATGGCGAGCGAAGGCTTCGCGCCCGCTGATTTTCTCTCCCGTAAGTCGGAATGGATTGAGGTCAAACTCTCGAATTCCATACGCTGCCCGGAAGTCGTCCAGCAACTTTTTTACGGTCAAGGCGTTGGGAAGTATATCGTCCAGAGCGCGACGGCAAGCTACTTGGAGAAGCTGCGCCGAGGTGCGCATCGCGAGATAAAACTCATTTCTACCTTGCTCCAAGGCCTTCTCTTGCCCCTTGGGAACTGTCTTTCCCAAATAGCCAAGCTTCACCTCGGCGATGTGCTCCTCGTCTCCATCGCGAAATGCCTGCAATCGTCGGTTGACGCCCGCGTGGGCTGCTGATAGCTCGACGCACGCCCTCTTAAAGGCCTCCTCGGTAATGCCGGCCCACCTGATCACCAGATCGGATTTGCCGCTGTAATTCGCCGACCTGGTGGAAACCGCGCGCAACACCAAACACGTCGGATCGACCATCGCGAACCAAACCGTGTCCAGATGAATATACTTGGATTTCTCCTCGAACGTATCCGCACGCGAAGATTCGTCGAGGAAAACTTCCGGCTCGTCCTTCGCCTCAAGAACAAGCCAGCGGAATTTGATCTCTTTACCCTTGGCGTCGAGAATACCCGACGGCGCCATAACGGCAACGTCCGGGACGTCACCAAGCTCGTTTGCAGTGTCCGTAAAAACGTCTTCCGCCCTGAAATCGAGGAACCGTACGAATAGGTCCCGGATGTAGGGATACATGTTCCGCTCCTGCCCCGGTCGACAGGAAACAATCCCCCTAATGGTTTCTTCGAAGGCGGTTTCTGCCCTCTTGGACGGTCTGGCCGTGTGCTTTGCTGGCATTAGCAGGCGCAAGTTTTGCAGAACTGCCCCTTCGACGCAAGCAAGGATGCTACGCCCCATTCGCGTTGATTCGCGGTTCTCTCCACGGCTTCTCGCCTTTTAACGATTTTACCGGTTTTAACTTCCGTCGTGGAGCTGTGGCTCAGAATCCGGCTGGCAATCCAACGCGAGGTTGGCGACAATGCCCGTCCCTATGGACGGGAAACCGCTGAGAATTCTTGCCGTAATCGTCACCATTCTGGCGCTCGCGTTCCCGTTCGTGCTCGGGCTGGATAAAATCTCCGAGTCGGACACGTTTTGGCACCTGAAAACCGGCGAGTGGATCCTGTCGCACTCGGCTGTGCCGCGCGTCGATCCGTTTTCGGCGACGGTCAGCGGGAAGCAATGGCTCGACTGGGAATGGCTGTTCCAGGTCGCGATCTACATCGTCTACACCGTTGGCGGATTCAACGCCATGGTCGCCTGGAAGGCCGTGATCGTCGGGCTCGCGGGCCTCGTGGTGTTTTTCACGTGCCGTCGCAATGGCGCGGGCGTCGCGCTCGCCGCACTGGTGATGATGGCCGCCTTCGTCGCGTCCCGGGCCCGACTCGAAGTCCGCCCCGATGTGCTGATGCTGTTGCTGTCGGCGCTGACGATCTGTGTGCTCGAAGCCGCTCGCCGCAAGTGCGCCTCGCCACAAGCGGCCCGACGCGGCAGAATCTACGCGCTGCTCGGTCTGCCAATCATTGAATTGGTGTGGGTAAACGTGCACGGGTCGTTCCTCCTCGGAATCGGGCTGGTCAGCCTGTACGCGCTCGTGCTCGGCATCGAATCGATCCTCCGGAAGAATTGGCGGTCGCTGGGATGGATCGTCGCCGCGCTCGCGTTGACGTGCGCGGCGTGTTTCGCCAATCCGTTCGGCATCGATCTCGTCCGACACGCCATCGACCAGACCCGCGCCTCGAGCCCGGCGGGCACCATCGGCGAGTGGCAGCCGACCCGCGAGCTGTTGCTGACGGAACCGAACTGGGCCTTGCGGGTATTCTGGTGGTTGTTCTGGCTGAATCCGCTCGCGCTCGTGGCCGTGCTGGCCATCAAACGCCGTGAGTTCCCCTGGGCTCACGCGCTGGTCGTCGCCGCGATGAGCGTGCTCGCCCTGCGCGCGAACCGATTCACCGCCCTGTACGCCGTTGTGACCGCGCCGATTCTGGCCCATGGTTTGTCGGTGATTCGGGCGCGATTCGCAAAAAAGCCGGTGGCCTGGGCCGAAGCGTCTGCCGAAATCCTCGCGGGCGCCGTGGCGGCGTTCCTGATTTTCGTCACGGCGACGAATCGCTGGGCCATCGCCGAGAGCCGACCCGCCAAATTCGGCGTCGGCGTGGACGAAACGATCGTCCCGATGAAGGCGTTGGACGTCATGATGGAACTGCCGCCGGGCCTGAACGTCTTCAACACGTTCCTCTCGGGCGGACCCCTGATCTGGCGGGGCTATCCGCAATGGCGTCCGTTCTGCGATGGCCGCGCCAACCTCTACGGCCGCGAGTTCGTCGATCAGTATCGCGGCGCCATGTACGACCCGAACGAATGGGAAAAATGGATGCGCCAGCGGTCGGTGTCGGTCGCGTTCATCCAGTACGGCACGGCGGATGATCGCGCGCTGCTGCAATACCTGGTCAAAAGCCCGATGTGGGACATGCTGTACTTCGATCATGCGGCTTGCATCTTCGTGCATCGGAGCTGCTGGCCGCAGTTGCGGGCGGACAACGCGCTCAAAACTCTCCCGCACGTTCATGTGACGGATGCGAAAGCCGTTCTCGCGTACGCGCACAAACTCGCCGACGAAGTCTCGGGCAACGATCCGTACCTGCGCGCGCGCGTGGTGACGACGGTCGGGAACTTCCTGATGGTCGTCGGCGCGGTCGACACGGCCAAAGCGTTGTTCGAGGATGCGATTTCGCTGCATCCGCGGCCGTCGGAGGCCTGGATGAACCTGGCCGAGATCAGCGTCGAGCAGGGCGACCTGGACCGCGCGCTGGAATTGACTGACAAGCTTCTGGAAATCAATCCGCGCTATTTCTACGCGCGGCTGACGCAGGCGCAAATCAAGGCGACCAAGGGCAACGTCGACGCGGCGCTGGACGAAGCCGAGTCGGTGACGTCCGAGCAGCCGCACTCGGCGCAGGCGTGGCTGTTGCGGGCGCAACTCGAAGCGCGGCTCGGCGACCGCGCGGGCGCGATCCAGGCGCTGCAGCGGACGATTGGCGAGCACGTCGAAGATTCGCACCTGTATTTGTTCCTCGGCCAGCTCCTCGCGATGAACGGCCGGACCAACGAAGCCGCGCAAGCCTACGAGAAATGCCTGGCCATCTGGCGCGGCCCGACCGCCCAGCGCCAGGAAATCGAAGCCAGCCTGGCCAAATTGCGGTCCCCCGCGGCGAAATAATCCCGGACAAAACGCGCTTGCGCGCGTGGGAATTTTTATTATTGTTGCGGCGCAAGGATTGCCGAAAGGGGGACTGGAACGTATGGAAGAAGTCACGTGTCCAAACTGCAATGTGGATGTCGAGCCCGAAGAGCTGAAGCGGAACAATCTGCGATGTCCCACGTGCGGGTTCGATTTGAGCGACTCGGAAGACGTGGACGACCTCGACGACGAGGAGCTTGAGGATGAGGAGATCGACGAGGACGAAGACAAAGAAGAGGACGAGGATGACGAGGATGAAGAGGAGTGACGCGGGCGCGCTCGCTGCCCGCCACACCGCATGATCGTCGAGGTATTTGAAGCCGGCCCGGTGGCGACCAACGGCTACCTGGTCGCCGACAAGCGGGGCGGCACGGCGGCGATGATCGACGCCCCGCAAGGAACCACGCCGCTGATCGTCCAGCAAGCCCGCGAGTGGAACACCCCGATTGCCTTCCTGATCAACACCCACGGCCATTGGGACCACTTTCTGGATAACGCCGAACTGCTGCGCCTGACCAAGGCGCGCTTCGGCATCCACCGCGAGAGCGCGCCGCTGCTGAAGCTTCCCCAAGCGCAGTTTTTCGGCGTGGACGTCGACATTCCACCGACCGAGCCGGATTTCTTTCTGGAAGAAGGTAAGCCGTTGAACGTGGGCGACTTGCGCTTCGAGATTCTGCATTGCCCGGGCCATTGTCCGGGCAGCGCCGTGCTGTTCGAGCGCAAGGAACGCGTGGCGTTTGTCGGCGACGTGCTGTTCGCGGGATCGGTGGGCCGCGCGGATCTGCCCGGCGGCGACTACGATCTGTTGATCCGCTCGATCCGCGAAAAGCTGTTGCCGCTCGGCGATGACGTGCGTGTTTTCCCCGGACACGGGCCGGCGACAACCATCGGGATCGAGCGTCGGACGAATCCGTTTTTGACGGGCGACGGCGGGGCGAACCCCTGAAAAATCAATAGTTGCAAGGTTTTCGGCGGTTTTGTAGTATCCGCCGAACCTTAAACCAAGGAGAACAAGTAAGGAGTCTTATGGCAAAGCTGACGAAGTCACAAGTTTTGGGAACTCTGGCGGAGAAGACCGGCGTATCGAAGAAGGTCGCGGGTCTGTTTGTCGAAGAGCTGGTGAAGTTGTCGTACAAGGAAGCGAAGAATTCCTTTACGCTTCCCGGCTTGGGCAAGCTCGTGCTCGTGAATCGCAAGGCCCGCATCGGCCGCAATCCGGCCACGGGCGAGCAGATTCAGATTCCAGCCAAGCGCGTCGTGAAGTTCCGTATCGCCAAAGCGGCGAAAGACGCGATCCTCGGCGGGAAGTAATCCGTTAGAGTTTGAAGTTCCGCGGGCGGTTGTGCGATCCACAGCCGCCCGCGTTGTTTTCGGGAGCGGAAAACTACTTCGCCGATTTCTTGGTGAAGGCGGTGATGTCGGGGATGCCGGCGGCGCGGGCGGCGTCGACGATGGCGACAACCGTTCCGTAGCTGACGGTTTTGTCGGCGGAGAACTGCACCTGCACTTTCGGATCCTTCTCCTTCGCATCGCGCAAGGATTGTTCCAGCGCGCTCAACGAAATCGGCTTGTTATCGAAGTAGATGGTCTCATCGGAGCTGACCGCGATCGAGACGCGCGAGATTTTTTCGCGGCCGACTTCCTCGGCTGTCTTGGCCTCGGGCAGGGCGAGCTTGACGGCGGTGGGCGAGTTGGCGCGGAACGTCGTCGTGGCGATGAAGAAAATCAGCAGGATGAACAGCACGTCCACGAGATTGATCACGCGGATCACGGGCGTCCGATGCGTTTTGGTGGTTTCGAAAATGTGCATGGCAAATGACGGCTAACCGCGGTAGAGGCGCGTCAGCACTTCGTTGGTGTGTTTTTCCAATTCGAGCACCAGCACCTCGATGCGGCGGCGCAGGTACATGTAAGCAATCAACGCGGGAATGGCGATGCCCAGCCCCGTCATCGTCGCGGTCAACGCCTCGTAAATGCCGCGCGAGATCATCGCCGGCTCGCCCAGACCCTTCTTGGCCACGTCCTCGAACAATTGCACCATGCCGACAACCGTGCCGAGCAATCCAAGCAACGGCCCGAGCTCGGCGATCAACTGGAGCGTGGTCAATCCGCGCTCCATCTTGCCGACGATCTGGCGGGCGAGCGACTGCATGACCTCGACGTTCTCGGTCTTGGGCAGCGTGGCGTGGGCGAACATGGCCTGCACGAGCGTGCCCAACACCGACGTGTCCGACTCGCTCAGCACGCGGACCGCCTCGGTCTGCTCCGCGGAGATCGGGCGCCGCTCGATGGCGGCGGCCAGTTCGTTGGAGATGATGCGGCGGCGCTGCAGCGCCCAGACGCGTTCCAAAATAATGGCCAGGCCCGCTATCGAGCACACCAACAGCGGCCACATGGCGATACCGCCTCGCAGAAACCAATCCGGCATGAACTCCTCCTTCTCCTCGTGTTAGCAACAATCAGTAATAAAACGTGATACTGGCCTCGCGCGGCTCCTTGCCCACCAGCGCGCGCAACGTCTCCGGCCACGGATCGAACGGCCCGGATTCTAAGATGGCCTTCTCACAAAACAACGACAAAATGCTGTTCTCCGAACCATCGGTCGTCTTGACATTCTTGACCTGACCGTCGTCGAACAACTCGAAATAGACCGTGACCGTGGCCGTGCTCTCGTAAATCCCGTAGCGGTCGATCAGTTGATACCAGCGGCTTTGGATGGCCTTGACGACCTTCTTGTCGTATGCGCCGAAGGGGCTTTCATCGACGTTGAAGGCGGCCACGCCCGTACGAGAGACGCCGCTCGCCACAAGATGGGCTTTTCGCGCCACCAGTTCGCGACCGGGCACGCCCGGCTCGCTCGGCACCGCCGGCGCGCCCACGTCTGCCATTTCATCTGCGGCCGCCGGGGCAGGAACACCCGAGCCCGTGACGACCTCCGGCGCACTGGCTGTCGGTTTCATCGCTTCCGCCACTTTTTGTTCCGGTTGTTCGACAACCTTCAATCCTCGGGCGGGAATTTCCGGTGTCGGGGCCAGCGGTTTCTGCTCTGGCACCGCTTGAACGGTTTTTGCGGGCGCAGGTGGAGACGGCTGCGCCACCTTCGGTGGCGCCGGTGGCGCGGTCGGTTTGATGACGACTGGCGTCACAACTCCCGATGGCGTAGGCACATCGACAGTATTCAGCGCGTGGCCTTCTTTGCCATCCAAATACGGAGTGTCGCCCACTTTGGCCGTAGGGTTCTTGGGATTGGCCGCGACCGTCGATTTGTCGGAGTAGTACTGCGTCGACTTCGGCTTCTCACCCGTGACCTGCGACGCGTCGGTTTCCATGAACGTCTTGGTTTCTTTGGTCTTCTCGGGCGGGGGCGGTGCACTCGGCTCGTCAAGTTTCACGAAAGTGATCGTCTGCATCGGCGCGGGCACCGCTTTTGGTTGCACATGAACCACCTGCACCAATTTCACCAGGGAGGACAGCCACGGCAACTTCAGGATGGGCGCGCCGTATTGTACCGTGCAATAGGCCATGGCGTGCAGCAGCAGCGACACCAGTAGCGCGATTTCAACAGGCAAGTTCTCGCGGTCCGCCAATCGGTCCATAGTCGCTACCATGATAGCAGATTGTGCTGCTCCATCAACTCACAGCGCTGGGGCCAGACTTCTATCCAAACGTGGCGCATTCATTATGCCAGTCCGCAGTATGGACTTGTTCTCGACCGCAGCAATGGCTGCGAATGGCTCCCTGTACGATGCTGGTTTACGAGGTTGTAACATACTATAACATGCTTGACATAAACGTGATACACATCAGTTCAACGGCGCACCATTTTGATAGTTGACTATTTAGTAAACATCAGTACTGTACCCCACGCATCATTTTGATGCGTGTGCGCTTGGTCAGTGCCAGAAGGTGAGAATAATGGGACGAGTCAGTGATGCAAGAGAGAGATTGATGGAGGCCGTGTCGGAGCTGATCTGGACTGGCTCTTACGGCAGCACGACCATCGACCATATATGTGAGAAGGCCGGCGTCAAGAAAGGCAGTTTCTATTACTTCTTCGAGTCGAAAGCCGACCTCGCGCTGGCAGCGATCGATGCGGGCTGGAATCCCATCCGGGCCGAACTCGACGCGCTGTTTTCCGCGTCGGTCCCACCCCTGGAGCGGCTACGGAAATACTGCGATTATAACTACCGATTTCAAGCCGGGATCAAAGCGAAGTGCGGTCACGTCCTGGGCTGTCCGCAGTTTTCGCTCGGCTCGGAGGTCAGCACTCAAGACGATCGCCTGCCGAAGAAGATCCAGGAGATTCTGGAATACACGCGCAGATATTTTGAATCGGCCATCCGCGACGCGCATAACGCCGGGCTGGTCGATGCCCCGGACGCCGCCGCGAAGTCACGAACTTTATTGGCGTATTATGAGGGCCTGCTTACCCAGGCTCGCATTCAGAACGATCTGGAAGTGTTGCGGGAAGCGGAGCGGAGCACGTTTCAATTACTCGGAGTAAAGGAAACCCAATCCGCACCCGTGGAATCGAACAAATGAATGGTTTTCAAGACAGGAGTCGCGCCACAAACTCTTATTTACCGAGTTTGCGTGAACGATGACGTGTGAACCCAAGCGAAAGCCGTGACTATGCCAACGATTGAAAAAGAACCGCAAGGAGCCAATCAGGAGCCGCTTGCATCGTCTGCGCCGCCGCATGGCCGCGCGGCGGCTCCGTTGAGAGGCCAAGGTGACGGCAAGCCGGCCGGCGCCCTGGTAAAGCGCATGCTGGTCATGCTGGTCATCGCCTTTCTGTTTATCGGCGCGATCGGCGCGTGGAAAGTGAAGCAAATCCGTGCGGGGATGGCGCAACTCGCCGCATTCGCGCCGCCCCCCACCGCCGTCACGACGACCGTGGCCACGCGCGAAAGCTGGCAGCCCGTGTTGAGCGCCGTGGGATCGTTGCGGGCCGTCAACGGCGTGACGGTCAGCACGGACCTGGCGGGCATTATCTCGCAGATCTCTTTTCAGTCCGGCACGACGGTCAAAAAAGGGGATCTCCTGGTGAAGCTCGACAGCCGCCAGGAAGAAGCGCAACTGCGGTCGGCCGAGGCCCGGCGCGATTGGGCGAAGATCAGCCTTGACCGTCAGCGCAGTCTCGTATCCGACGGCGCCGTGTCCAAGTCCGATTACGACCAGGCGGAGACGGAGTATCGCCAAGCCAACGCCGCGGTGGATGACGCGCAGGCGCTGATCGCCCGCAAAACGATTAAGGCGCCATTTGACGGCGTGGTCGGGATTCGCCAGGTGGATCTCGGCCAGTACCTGAATGTTGGCGCCCCGATTGTGGCCCTGCAATCGCTCGACCCGATCTATGTCGAGTTCGCTTTCCCGCAACAGAATCTCGATCAAATCGTCGTCGGCAAGGCGCTGCGAATCACGGCTGCGGGCGTTTCGGGCGAGAAATTTGACGGCGAAATCACGGCGATTGACTCCCAGCTCGACGGCTCGACGCGCAACGTCACCGTTCAGGGCACGATCAAGAATCCACAGCACCAATTGCTCCCGGGCATGTTTGTCAACGTCGAGGTGCTGCTGCCGGAACAGGAAGCGATCTTCATCCCGGCGTCGTCCGTCAGTTACGCGCCCTACGGCAACTCGGTCTTCGTCGTGAAGAACAATTCGACCCCCGGCGCCGCGGCGGGAAAAGTGGTCGAGCAACAGTTCGTGAAGCTCGGGCCGACGCGCGGCGACCAGGTCACGGTCGTCTCGGGTGTCAAGGAAGGCGACGTGGTGGTCAGCTCGGGTGTGTTCGAACTGCGGAGCGGCGCGGCGGTGCAGGTCAACAACAGCGTCCAGCCGGGCAACGAGGCCAATCCGAACCCGCCGAACATGTGAGCGGACCCGCGCCAAAGGCCCCATGAGATTCACCGACTTCTTCATCCGCCGGCCGGTCGTGGCCACGGTCGTCAACCTGATCATACTTCTGGCGGGGCTGCAGGCGATTCGCACCCTGAACATTCGCCAGTACCCGCGCAGCGACATCGCCGTCATCACTGTTCGGACGGTCTACGTGGGGGCCAACGCGGATCTGGTGCGCGGATTCATCACGACGCCGCTGGAGCGCGTCATTGCCAGCGCGGACGGCATTGACTACATCGAGTCGCAAAGCGCGCAGGGCCTGAGCACCATCACGGTACATCTGAAAATCAATTATGACAACAACGCGGCGCTCACGCAGATTCAGGCGAAGATCGCCCAGGTCCGCAACGATCTGCCGCCCGAAGCCGAAGCACCGGTGATCGACATCGAGACCAGCGACAATCAGTTCGCCGCGGCCTATCTGAGCTTCTACTCGAAGGACCTCGATCAGAACCAGATCACCGACTATCTCACCCGCGTCGTCCAGCCCAAGTTGACTGCTGTCAGCGGTGTGCAACGGGCGGACATCCTCGGCGCCCGCACGTTTGCCATGCGCATCTGGCTCAAGGCCGACCGGCTCGCGGCGTTGAACATCTCGCCGTCGGAAGTGCGCCAGGCACTCGCGGCCAATAATTATCTCTCCGCAGTCGGGGCGACGAAGGGCTCGATGATCTCGGTGAACCTGGTCGCCAACACCGATCTGCGCACCGCGGAGGAGTTCCGCAACCTTGTCGTGCGCGAGAAGAACGGCGCCATCATCCGCTTGAGGGATGTCGCCGATGTCGAGCTTGGCGCCGAGAGCTACGACGAGGACGTCCGGTTCTCCGGCGAAAAGGCGACGTTCATGGGCGTCTGGGTGCTGCCGACGGCGAACTCACTGGACGTGATCCGGGCGGTGCGGGCCGAACTCCCCGGGATCCAGCGGCAGTTGCCGGCCGGCATGAAGGTCGGCGTTCCCTACGACTCGACCGAGTACATCAACGACGCGCTGCATGAAGTGACGCACACCCTGATCGAGACGCTGATCATCGTCATCATCGTGATCTTCCTGTTCCTCGGTTCGGTCCGTTCCATGGTGATTCCGGTCGTGGCCATCCCGATCTCGCTGATCGGGGCCGTATTCCTGATGCTGGTGTTCGGGTTCACGTTGAACCTCCTCACGTTGCTGGCGATCGTGCTGTCGGTCGGGTTGGTCGTGGACGACGCGATCGTGGTCGTCGAGAACGTCGAACGCCATTTGCACGAGGGGTTGAGCCCCTACGACGCGGCGATCAAGGGCGCGCGCGAGTTGTTCGGCCCGATCATTGCTATGACGATTACGCTCGCCGCCGTGTACGCGCCGATCGGATTTCAAGGCGGACTGACCGGGGCGTTGTTCCGCGAATTCGCCCTGACGCTCGCGGGCGCGGTCATGGTCTCGGGGGTCGTCGCCATCACATTGTCGCCGATGATGTCGTCGAAGCTATTGGAGGAGGGCGCGTCCCATCACGGGTTTGCGGGGATGATCAACCGGCACTTCGACATCGTTCGCCGGAAGTACGTCCAGATTCTCGCGAACACGCTCCGCTGGCGGCCGGTGACGCTGACACTGGCGGTGATTGTGATTCTGCTGATGGTTCCGTTCGCGATGCTGTCGCAGCACGAGCTGGCGCCCAAAGAGGACCAGGGCGTCGTCTTCGGCATCGTCCAGGCCGCGCCCAATGCGACCATCGATCAGACCGGGCGGTTCACGGAAAAGATCAACGAAGTGTTTGAGTCCATGCCCGAAACCGAGCACACATTTCAAATTACCCAGCCGGGGGGCGGTTTTTCGGGAATGGTGACAAAACCGTGGAGCGAGCGGAAGCGGACGACCGAACAGATTCTCGGCGACGTTTCCGCCAAGCTCGCCAGCGTCCCGGGCGTCCGCATCATTCCGACGACGCCCGCGCCGTTGCCGGGCGGCGGGAATTTCCCGGTGGAATTCGTCATCGCGTCCACCGCCGAGCCGCAGGAACTCCTCCAATTCGCCAACAAGATCGTCGCCAAGGCGCTCCAGAGCGGCCTGTTCATGTTCGCCGACACGGATTTGAAATTCGACCAGCCGCAGACGGAGGTCGTATTCGATCGGGACAAGGTGGCGTCGCTCGGGCTGAATCTGCAACAGGTCGGACTCGATCTGGGCACCATGCTCGGCGGCGACTATGTGAACCGGTTCAGCATCCAGGGCCGCAGCTACAAGGTCATTCCCCAGATCACGCGGGTGCAACGGCTGAACGCCGATCAATTGAACGACATTTACGTGAGCGGACCGGGGGGCAAGCTCGTGCGGCTGTCGACGTTCGCGACCTTGAAAAACACGACCGAGCCGAGGTCGATCTACCGGTTCCAGCAATTGAACTCGGTCACGATTCAGGGCGCGCAATCGCCCGGCGTGACGCTCGATCAGGCGCTGAAGGTGCTCGAACAAGAAGCCACGCGGATTCTGCCGAAGGGATACACCGTCGACTACGCCGGCGAGGCGCGGCAGTTGCGGGTCGAGGGCAACAACCTGAACACCACGCTGATCCTGTCGTCCATCCTCATCTTCCTGGTGCTGGCGGCCCAGTTCGAGAGTTTCCGCGACCCGCTCATCATTCTGCTCGGGTCGGTTCCGCTGGCGTTGTCGGGGGCGTTGCTGTTTACGTTTCTCGGATTCACCACGCTGAACATCTACAGCCAGATCGGCTTGATCACCCTGGTGGGACTGGTCTCCAAGAACGGGATTCTCATCGTCGAGTTCGCCAACAAACTGCAGGAAACGGGCATGGCAAAACTGCAGGCGGTCATCGAGGCCGCGGGCACGCGGTTGCGTCCGATTCTGATGACCTCGGCGGCCACCATTGCCGGGCATTTCCCGCTCGTGCTGGCCCGCGGACCCGGCGCCGGATCGCGCAACAGCATCGGTACCGTCCTGGTCACCGGCATGGCGGTCGGGACGCTGTTCACGCTGTTTGTCGTCCCGGCCATCTACATGCTGGTGGCGCGCGATCACGCGGCGCGCGTCCGAAAAGCCGAAACCGAAGAGGCGCTCGAGGAATCAGAAGTCGAACATGCGGCTGGTGTCGCGACCGTGCGGAGCGGAGTTCTGCTCTCGGCGCCACGAGAACAGCCGTGAGCCGTTCGAACCGGGGAACATTTGTTACCGACGAAGAGGCATTGGACGAAGAATGAACACGATCCATCGCGATCAACTGATCCATCAGCTTCAGTGGCGGTACGCCACCAAACAGTTCGATCCGCAACGCAAGATCAGCGCCGCCGACTGGCTGGCCCTCGAAGAGGCGCTCGTGCTCACGCCGTCGTCGTACGGCCTGCAACCGTGGAAATTCATCGTCATTACCGATCAGGCGATGAAGGAGAAACTGGTGCCCGTCTCGTGGGGACAACGACAACCGGCGGACTGCTCGCATTTTGTCGTGTTCGCGATCCAGAAGGACCTCGACGAAGCCGACGTCGATGCCCACATCCGGCGGATTGCCGAAGTGCGAAACGTGTCGGTCGATTCGCTCGCGGGATTTCGGGATATCGTCGTTGGCAACATCGTCAAAGCGATGGACGCCACCGCCCGCAATCACTGGGCGGAACGGCAGGTGTACATTGCGCTCGGCAATTTCATGACCAGCGCGGCGCTGTTGGGGATCGATACGTGCCCGATGGAAGGCATCGTTCCGGCGCAATACAACGAGATTCTCGGCCTGGGCAAGGACGGTCTGGGCACGGTCTGCGCCGCGGCGGCCGGTTATCGGGCGGCCGGCGACAAATACGCGACGGCCAGGAAGGTCCGTTTCCCGAAAGACGAGGTCATCCGACTCATCTGAGCCGCTAGCGGATCGCGCCGATCTGGTAGTCGAGGATGGCGCGCTGGATTTCGTAGTCGTACTTGGCGCTGGTGTTGGCGATTTCGGCGGAGGTTTCGTTGAGTTGCGCCTGGCTGAGTTCGACGATCGAGCTGCTGCCAAACTGGTAGCGGGCCTGCGCCAGGTCGAGCGCCTCTTTCGCGTTCTCGAAAAGCTTCAAGGTCAGGTCGAGCCGCTCGTAGGCGTAATTGACGTTCAGGCCGGCATCCCGCACGTTTTGGATGACCGTGTTCTCGGCGTCGCGAAGTGATTCCGCTGCCGCCTTCGCGCGGAATTCGGCTTCGGACGCTTTGGCGGCGTTGAGCCCGGCATCGAAGACGGGGAGGCTGAAGTTGACGCCGGCGGCAGCGTAGCGGGCCTCGAGATGCGCGGCGTCGCGGATCGGAGTGAGGCCGCCGGCTCCAAAGGCGCTGACGGTCGGATAGTTGAGCGCTTTTTGGGCGCGCACGTACTGCTCGGCCGCGTCCCGTTCCAGCCGCAAGCGGACCAGGTCCGGCCGCTGGGACAGGGCCGTGTCCACCAGCCCGCTGGAATCAACGGTCTTGGGCGCCGGTCCGGGTTCGCCGATCAGATGATAAACCCGATGCTCACGCTCTCCCAACAGCGTGGTGAGAGCATTGTAGGACTGTGCCAAATCCGTCTCCGCCTGGGCCACGAGCAGCTTGCCCTCTTGATAGGTCACATCGGCGAACCGCAGATCGAGTTCCGACCGAAGCTTGTTGGTGGTGAGCGCCGTGATCTGGTCCAGAAGAAACTTGCGGGTCACCACGGTCTGGCGGGCCACGTCGAGCACCGACTGCGCTTTCAGCGCCGTGTAGAACGCCACATCCACATCCATCAGGATCTCTTCGCGCGTGGCCTCGGTGTTCGCGGTGGCGGCGCGCGAGGATAGCCGCGAACCGTTGAGCAGGTGCTGCGTCCGTCCAAAATCGGTGAGCAATTGACTCACCATCACCCCGTTCGCTTCGCGCTCGTAGATCACGGGGTTGTTCAAGCCACCGGCGGCAATGCGGGTGTTGTCCCCGCCGTTGCCAACGGCCGTGGCGTCAAACATCACATTCGGCAGGAGCCCGGCCCGCACCTGCGTGATGACCTGCTTCGATGCCAGCGCCTGCAAATCGGCCTCGGAAATCCTCGGGTGATTTCGCAACGCGATATCTTGCGCTTCGTGCAGCGTCAGCGACTGCTGTTCCTCCGCCCGAGCCAGGCCGAGGCCGATGGCCAGACACCCGACCGAAGTGAACAACGCCCGTCGGTAATTCATGCCGCGCCCTCGTCCGAGTTTACCGAAACGGCTGTCCGCCGATACGCCAGCAAATAGGCCGCCGGCACGATGAACACGGTGAGGATCACGGAGACCGTCAGGCCGCCGATGATCGCGCGGGCCAGCGGCGCGTAGGCTTCGCTGCCCGTGCCGAGCTTGGCCGCCATCGGTATCAAGCCAATCAGCGTCGCCAGCGACGTCATCAGCACAGGGCGCAACCGCACGCGACAGGCCAGCGCGGCGGCTTCCTTCAGCGGCCGCCCCTCCGCCCGCAGACGGTTGGTGAATTCGACGATCAGAATGCTGTTGGACACCACAATGCCTACCATCATGATCACGCCCATCAGCGACATCACATTGAGCGTCGTGCCCGTAATGAACAGGAATCCGATCACGCCAGCCAGGCCGGTCGGCACCGCGAGAAGGATCAGGAACGGATCAACCCAGGAACGAAATTGCGCGACGAGGATGAGGTACACGAGCAGCGTGGCCAGGATCAGCCCCAAGCCGAAGCTTTGAAACGAGGCCCACATGGCCTGCACGGAACCACGGACGTTGATCACCATGTTCGCCGGCAGATGCGTTTGCCCGATGATCCGTTGCACTCCCGCATACACTTTGCTCAGGTCCTCACCGGTCGGTGCCACATACACGTCCACGGTCCGCCGGATCTGGTAGTGATCCACCTCGGTCGGCGCCTGGATGTGGGAGATGCGAACCACCGAATCCAGCCGGGTTGGTTCCTTCAAATTGGCCGCGCGCAACGGCATCGAGCCAAAATCGGCGAGGTTTTTCACCATGTCTTCCGGGTATTGGACGGTCAGGAAATAATTGTTACCCGTCTTCGGATCGATCCAATAACTCGGCGCAATCATCTGGTCCGACGTCAGAGCGGTGATGACGCTGTCGACGACTTCCTTGGCGCTCAGGCCCAGTTCGCTGGCGCGTTCGCGATCGATGTTCAATTTCAGGGCCGGATAATCCACGTCCTGCGGCACGAGCACGTCGCTGACTCCGGGCATCTCGCGGACCTGTTGGGCGATCTGGTCGGCGACGCGGTGGGCGGCTTTCATATCCATGCTGCTCACCTGGATATCCAATGGCGCGGGCACGCCCTGATTCAGGATGGCATCCGCGAGACCGCCGGTCTGGAAATAGGCGCTGATCTGCGGCAATTCTTCCTGCAGCCGCGACCGCACGAGGTTCATATAATCGAAGCTGCTGCGTTTGTGGCCTTCGTCCAATCCCACCAGCACGACCGCCGTGCTGGGGCACGAGTTGGGATTGAGGATGGCGTTGAACCCGGGCGTCGTCCCGATGTTGGAGACGATGATCTTGAGGTCCTGCTTCGGCACCACTTCGCGGACGACATCCTCGACCTGACCAATCAACTTGTCGGTCAGTTCGATCCGCGTGCCGGAGGGCGCCTTGACAGACATGACGAACTGACCGGGATCCGTGCGGGGGAAGTAGGCCTTGCCCACGAATGGATACAGCGCCAGGCTCAGTACAAAGATGCCGGTGATCCCCAGAACGGTCGCCAGCGGCCGCAGCAGGGCGACCTTCAGGGAGCCTTCGTACCGATCCAGCATGTGCGTGAACCAGCCGTTGAACCGGGCATTGAACTTCTGCCCCCACGTCGTTGGCTCGGTGTGTCCGGCGGCATCGTGTCCCGCAGGAGCTTTGATCAGTTTCGCGCAGAACAACGGCACGACCGTCATCGCCACGAAGTAGGAAGCGAACAGTGACAACACCACCGATAACGCCAGCGCCGTGAACAGAAACCGGCTGACGCCGTACAGGAACGTCACGGGGAAAAAGACGACGACGGTGGTCAGGGTCGCCGCAAGCACGGCCAGCTCGACTTCTTTGCCGCCGCGTTCGGCGGCGACTTCGGGGGGCTCGCCCATTTCCAGGTGGCGGAAGATGTTTTCGAGGACGATGACGGAGTTGTCGATCAAGCGGGAGAACACGAGCGCCAGGCCGCCCAGGATCATCGCGTTGATCGTATTGCCGCCGATGGCCAGCGCGATGAACGCCGCCAGCGCCGACAGGGGAATCGACAGGAACACGGCGGCGGTGGCCCGCATGCTGCCGAGAAAAATCAGGATCATCAATCCGGTGAGCACCAGGCCGATGGCGCCTTCGTGAACCAGCGTCTCGATGGCGGTGCGGACGAAGACCGACTGGTCAAACACCACCTGAGTGACCAGTCGCCTGGGCACATCCAGCAGTCTGGAAATGACCTGCTTGACGCCGTCGACCACGGCGATTGTGTTGGCATTGCCGCCCATCTTCACGACCGGCAGGTACACGGAGCGCTGACCATTGACGCGGACGATGTTGTATTGGATTTGCGAGGCGTCTTTGGCCTGGCCGACATCCGCCACCAGCACGGATGATGGAATCCCCCGGGTCGTTCGGTCGGCCGCCATCGCATTGCCGGTTGCTTCGCCGACAGTTTTCAGAGGCACCAGATTGAGGTCACGCATGGCGTTGATCTGGCCGTCGGCATAGACGTTGTAATCGTAGGGACCAATCTTCACGTCGCCCGCGGGCAGGATCAGGTTGGCTTCGTTGACGTTGCGCACGACGTCCATCACGCTCAACTGGTGCGCCTCGAGTTTGAGCGGGTCGACGTAGACCATGATCTGGCGATAGCGGCCGCCGAACGCCGGTGGCACCGACGCGCCCGGTACGCCCGCCATCTGGTTGCGGATCGTGAACTGGCCCAGGTCCCGCAGTTGGGCCTCGGACAATCCCTCGCCCTTGAGCGTCACGAGGCAGACCGGCAGACTCGATGCGTCGAACGGCATCACGATGGGCGGGAGCGTGCCCGGCGGCAGATAGCGGAGGCTGGACATGGCCAGGTTGCCGATGCTGGCGGCGTCGAGGTTGGGATCGGTGCCGGGCTGGAAATAGACCTTGATGAGGCTCACGCCGGTGAGCGAACGCGATTCCATGTGGTCAAGGCCGGGCGCCAGCGTGAACATGCGCTCGAACTGGCCGGTAATGTCGTTCTCGATCTGCTCGGGCGGCATCCCGGAATAGAACGTGGCCACCACGACCACCGGAATCCGGATGGCCGGAAACAAATCCACCGGCATCCGCACCAGGCTGGTCACCCCCACGACACAGGTGATCAGGCACAGCACAATGATCAGATACGGGTATTTGAGAGCGAAGCGTGACATGGCAGGCCGGGTTCGTTACGGATGCTTTGCTTGGAGGGCGGCCCGCAGTTTCTCGATCGTGAACCCGGGGGACTGGCACAGTTCGATCAGCGCCTGCTCCTCGGCGGCGAGTTTCGCCGCCACGGGCGGGATCTGCGCGGCAATGTCGCCGGGGATGGATTGAACTCCATGCCGGTCGCCGTGCAATAACTCCCCGGGCTGGATCTTCAATCCGCCGATCTCGACCGGCACGCCGAACTCGACGATGTGAACGTAGGCGTGCGAGACCGCGACGCCACCGGCGAAAAGCTGGAAGCCAAGATCCTCGGCCGCCCGCACGTCGCGAACCGCGCCGTTGGTCGCCGCGCCGACACAGCCGAGCGCGCGCAGGATGTTGATGTGCACCGCGCCGAGCAACGCGGCGATTCCGGGCCTGGTCGCCACGTCCTGCACCACGACCAGGCGCGGCTCGGGCGTCGAGACGACGTAATCCCACCAGTCCGTGCGGTCGAGGTAGGTTTCGCCGGCAAATGGCGGCGCCGACCCGCGAATCTTCACGGTGACGGCGTAGCCGATGATGGGGGGAAGTGGCGGGATCAGGCAGCGAACACTGCCATCGGCGAACCCCTCGTTGCGCAGGCGTTTTTGAAAGCTCTCGATGGCGTTGGCCAGTATGGCACCATCCACGTGGCGCAGGGCTTCGAGTTGTTCGGATGTCAGCGGCGCGTTCATTCCATGGCCATGGGTTGGACGATTTTGGCTTCGACCTTCTGGCCGGGCTTGAGCTGGGCCGGGTTGCCGAGCATCACGAGATCGCCTTCGTGCACGCCGGAGACGACCTCGTATCGCGACGGGGTTTCGAGACCGAGTGTGACGGGGCGTTCTTCGATCTCATGGCTGGCATTGACGACGAGCAGATGCGTGGAACCGCCCGCCGCGGCGGCTTGCAGGGGAATCGAGAGCGCCTGGGGACGTTTCTCGACCTTCAACACCACGGTGGCGTACATGCCGGGGACGATCTGGAGGTTGGGGTTGAGCACCTCGATCTCGGTAATCATCGTCCGCGTGTTTTCACTCACCTTGTCCGTGAAACGCGTGACGGAACCCGTGAACGATTCCCCGCCAAGCGACTCGACACGCACGTCGACTTTGTCGCCCAGATGGATGTCCTTGACGTATTCGACCGACACGGGAAAATCGAGGCGGAGGCGGTAGTTGTCGGAGATGCGCAGCAGCGATTTCGCCTGGGTGTCCGAGGTCGTGCCCGCCTGAATCAGCGCGCCGGGGTCGGCGAACCGCCACGTGATCACGCCATCGAACGGGGCGGTGATCTGCGTATAAGTCAGCAAGGCCTGATACTTTTCCACGTCGGCTTTGGCCGCGGCGATGGCGGCCTCGGTGGACCGGTCTTTTGCCTCGGCGGTGTCGAGATCCTGTTGGGCGACGAGGTTGGGCTGCTGCTGATTCACGCCGACAAGGCGCCTATGGAGGAGATGGGCATCCGCATGATCGGCTTCGGCCCGTTGAACCATGGCGATGGAGTTGCTCAGGTCGTCCCGTAATTCCGGCACATCCAAAGTGGCCAGAAGCTGGCCGGCTTTCACACGGTCGCCGAAATCGACGTTCATTTTGTCGACGTAACCCGAGACCTTGGCGTGCAGCTCGACTTCCTCGTACGGACGGAACTCCGCCGGGATGGTCACCTCGTGGTAGAGGTCCTGCCGCTCGACCTTGGCCACGGCGACCACGGGCAGCTCCGCGGCGGCGGGCTCGCGGCTGGCTTCCGCGCCGGCACGCCGCGCAAACCACACAAATCCCCCGACGATGGCCACGGCGGCCAAACCCAGTACCCAGCGGAACTTTGGGCCTGTTCTCATGCGTTGCCAGAATTGGGTAGGATCTGCGTTACTCATGGTCTCACTTCGACTTTCCGTTGCGCGTGACGGGCATCGTGACGCGAAACGAGCTGCCGCCGCGATAGCTGTGGGCGGTCACGGTCGCGCCGTGCGCCGTGCAGATGGATTTCACGATCGAGAGCCCGAGGCCGGCGCCGCCGGGATCGCGCGTCCGCGCCTTGTCGACGCGGTAGAACCGGTCAAACACGTGGGGCAGGGCCTCGTCCGGAATGCCGATGCCGTTATCGAACACTTCGAGGACGGCGTGGCCGTTGTCCCGGGCGACGCGGAGGTGAACGGCGCCTTTTTCCGGCGTGTATTTGATGGCGTTGTCGAGCAGGTTGACGACGACCTGTTTGAGCCGGGCGCGGTCGCCTTCGACGATGACGTGCTGCTTCACATCGCTGGTGACCTTGATGCCTTTGTCCTCGGCGAGCAGGCTCATCTGTTCGGCGGTCGTCACCGCCAGGTCGCCGAGATCGAACTCGACCCACTCGACCTGGGCTTCCCCGGCATCGAGCCGCGACAGAGTGACCAATTGCTCGACGATCCGTGTCAGGCGGTCGACTTCTTCGAGCATGCTGCCAAATGTCTCGCGCAGCTCGGGCGTCAGCCGGCTGTCGGACGCGACGCTTTCCAGCTCGGCGCGCATGGCGGTCAGCGGCGTGCGCAACTCGTGCGAGGCATCGGCGACGAATCGCTTCGAGTTCAGGAACGCGTCCTCGAGTCGGGCAATCATCCGGTTCAGGGACAGCGACAGATGCTCCAATTCGTCGGCGGTGCGGGCGACGGGGAGGCGCTCGCTGAGATTGTGCTGGGTGATCTGCTCGGCCTTGCTCGCGATCTGGTCGACCGGCGCCAGCGCGCGGCCGACGAGCAGGTAGCCGCCGCCGATGACGACGAGCAGGGTGATCGGCAGGCCGAGGGCCAACTGTAGAAACAAGCGGTCCAACATGATTTCGACCGGACCGAGCGGCGCGCCGACCTCGACGATGTAGGATTGGCCTTCGGGCGCGCGATAGGGGACGGCGGCAATCAACAGCGTTTCACTTCCCGGCAAATGCTCCTTCCGGAACGATTCGCTCGCGGACGGCGCGGAAATGCCGGTGGGATCGAAACTCTGATCTTTCGGCGGCCCTGAGACGTAGACGACGCTCCCGTCGGCGCGCGTGATGCGGATGAATCGATCGTTGGCCTCGGGTTCGTACAGGTCTTTGACCTCGCGGGCCACGTAGGGTCCGCCGGTCTGGTTCACGCGGGCGAGGAGGGTATCGGCAATCTGCCGGGCGCGTCGGGCCTGGGACTGGCTCAGGTCGCTTTCGAGGAAATGCTGCAGGCTGAAGTACATCAGCGCGCCGAGCAGGAGGAACACGCCGGTCAACAGCCCCGCGTACCAGGCGACCAACCGAAACCGGATCGAGCGGGTGGTCATGGTTCTTCCTCGTCGGTGAGGGTGTAGCCCACGCCGCGGACGGTGTGGATGAGCTTGCGTTCGTGGGGTTCATCGACCTTTTCACGGAGATGACGGACATACACGTCCACGATGTTGGTCAGGCCCTCGAAACTCTCATCCCAGACGTGCTCGATGATCATGGTGCGGGAGAGCACGCGGCCGGCGTGGGAGGCCAGGTATTCCAGAAGCGAATACTCTTTCGCGGTCAGCTCGATGCGTTTGCCGGCGCGGCGGACCTGCTGGGTGAGGCGATCGACCTCGAGATCGGCGACGCGCAGGACGTGGTCGTGGCCGGTGGGCGGACGGCGCAAGAGAGCTTTGACGCGGACGAGCAGTTCGGCGAAGGCGAAGGGCTTGGTCAGATAATCGTCGGCGCCGGCCTCGAAGTTGTCGACCTTGTCGGCGGTGGCGTCGCGGGCGGTGAGCACGAGCACGGCAGCATGACCGCCGTGGCGGCGGAGCTTTCGGAGAAGTTCCGTGCCGTTGAGACCGGGCAGCATCAGGTCGAGAACGATGAGGTCATAGTCGACGTTCGACGCCATCTCCCAGCCGGAGTTGCCGTCGTAGGCGACGTCGACGGCGTAACGTTCGGCCCGCAGACCGCGGGCAACGACGTCCGCCACCTTTCGTTCATCTTCGACCACGAGAAGCCGCATATGTACCTTTCGACAACAAAGCAGCTTGCCAGACTCAGATTAACCCCTAGTGAACACTACATTAAAATCCATTCAGGAAGGTTTGGCAACTGGGGCGGGGGTGGCCGGCTCTCCGATGCTCTTTCCCATTCGCCCTCCACTTGTCGCCCTTCGCTTGAGAGATTTCCTACTGAGCTGGGTTTTCGGCAGCAGTTCGCCGGGGAAATTCGCCGCCCGTGCTCGTATCCTCGCTTGCCCTATTCGGGCGAGCCGGGTTAGAATTCAGCCGTAGAGTCGAGACGCTCTCTCTCGCAAGACAAGTGGCTTCAAGGGCGGGCAGCCGCAATTGGATGCGGCTGGGGGAGTGAGTAACGGCGAGTGGAGCCTCGGCTCTCTGATTGTGTCCGCCGCGCATCGCCCTGAAGTTTGAAGCCCGCTCGTACACGTGGTAGATGTTGCCGGTCACACTCCGGACAGAGCCGAGAATCCATTGAAGGGTCTCTGTGAGAGAGAGACAATGGCTCACCCGGCTCGGATGTCTGGAGGTCGTTCATGCAGTTGTGGAGTTTTCAAAATCGGGCGTGCTGGAGTACTGCGAATTCAGATGGCGAAGCTGAAATCCGTCAGTAAGGTTTTCATCGTCTGCCTGCTGTTGCCGCCGGCAGTCCTGTTGGGCTGCCTTTGGATTATCTACCGAACGGCAAGAATTGTTGGCCAGGGAAGAAATCCGCGATAATCCAGCCGCGGACATGCGCGCCCCCCCGGTTTCATCGGCCATGGCGACCGCGAAGCGCATCGGTTACAGCGGATTGGTACTCGACACGCTGGCATCGATGCATCCGGCCATTGCCCTTTACGAGTCGTTTGGCTTCGAGCGCACGGACCCTACTATGCGAACCCGCTTCCCGATGTGGTCTGCTTCCGCATGGTTCATGGACCGAACTGCGCGTGAACCCTGGCCGCAGTTCGTTGCCCGACTCGCTCGAAGACCGGGTTGACGGTCAGCTCTTCTCCTGAGTGTCCTCGGTTTTGAGGAACTCGGGTACGGGAAGGTTGGACGTCTGAGCGATCAGCATGAGGATGCCCAGGACAATGGTCAGGATGGGGGTTTCGCGGTCGATCGGCAGTAGATCCAGTTGGCGCAAGAGCGAGCAGATCGATCCGACGATGAGGAAGGGGCCGACGACGATCGTGAGTCTGTTGGGGGGACCGACCAACAAGGCAAGGAGTCCCACCGCAGTCAGGCCGATTGTCCAGATCCAGTCCACGCCCGGGAGCACTTTGAGGATGTTGAGCAGCCAAGTGACGCCGAGGACGATGATCAGAATAGGCACAACGAGTCGTTTCACTTTCATGAGAGCCCTCTCCTTTCCGTCTGACGCGAGTATCCGGCTACTCGGCGCGGGGAGTCAAATAGGAAGTTCGGAAGAGAAGCGCAAACGGCGGGCAGGCGATCCGCCTTCGCCAGGGCTTCGGCGGGACAGGGACGCCCGCCCCACCGTCGAACCGGACGCGGACGCCGCTCGCCGGGAGGTTCGCTCTCCAAATGTGGTGGAGCGGGCGATGGGAATCGAACCCACCTCGCCGGCTTGGGAAGCCGGTGCATTACCACTATGCTACGCCCGCAAAGGTTGGAACATATTGTCGCCGGTTTGGCGGTCAAATCAAGCCAAAGTTGGTAAAGGGGAAGTTGTCTGCTATGGTACGGAGTATGGCACCGCCGATTGAAACGGGGCAGCCGGGCGTGATCGTCGTCGGGGAGACCAGAGCCAAGGACGAGTTGGCGCTGCCGTGGAATGTGATCGTCCACAATGATCCGATCAACCTGATGAGCTACGTGACGATGGTGTTCATGCGCGTGTTTGGGTATCCGCGGGCGCGGGCGGAGACGTTGATGCTGGAGGTGCATCACAAGGGGCGGTCGCTGGTGTGGTCGGGCGGACGCGAGCACGCCGAGCTGTACGTGCAGCAGCTTCACGGGTATCAATTGCTGGCAACGATGGAGAAATCGGCAGCGTGATCGACCTGAGCATTCAGCAGCTCGACGAGAAGCGGATCCTGATCAGCGGGATTCCCCCGGTGCTCGCGGCGATGTTGCGGGAGATCCCGGAGATCCTTGAGCTGCGCGATTCGACCGAGGCGCGGGCGCGGCTGTATCCCAATCCGACGGCAGGCGACGACAAGATCAATCGAGAATGGCACCAGATGATGCAGCCCGAGCTACGGCATTTGTTCGTGTCGGCGGGGGAGACGGTGGGGCGGGACCTGACAGCGATGACGGCGGACAAGGAAGCGGGCGAGTCGTGGCAGGTGGCGTTTCCGATCGAGCATGTGTCGGCCTGGATGAGCGCGATCAATCAGACGCGGTTGATACTGGGGGAAATCCATAAGATCGACGAGGAAGGGATGAATCGGACGGATTTCAACCCGCGAAGCGCAAAGGACATGGCGGCATTGAGGATTCATATGCTGGGGTACCTGTTGCACCAGTTCGTCGAGTTGGGCGGGGACGATGGGTCAGAAGACCATATTTGAGGGGCAGGCGGTCAAGTCCGAGCTGGTGGTGCTGATTTTGGAGAAGTGGGGGTTACATCCCATGATGGAAGAGAAGGCGACCGGGCCAAACCCAGACGACCTGGAGCGTGACACGCGAGTACTGATCCCCGAGGCCGAGTACGAGCAGGCGCACGAAATCCTGTTTGGCGAAAGCGAGATCGAGCGGGCCGGGTTTTGACGGCGAGACACAGCTGAATTGACAACAGCCGCCTCACCTTGATCCTCTCCCCCGGAGGGGAGAGGAGACCTTCCCGGTGCCGGACTGTCAGACATCATATCGAGTGGCGCAAGGCGGTGGCGCTCGGCGTGTCGGTTTATGTGGTTGCCTGGATTGCGAGCCGCGCTCAGCCCGCTTCGAAGTGGCTCATCCACTGAAACAGATCGTAGCGTTCCTTGATCTCCGCCTGGGTGAGCGATTGCAACCGGTTCAGGCTGAAATCCTCGACGCAATACGAGGCGACCACGCTGCCGTACACGACGGCATTGCGCAGACTGTGGTCATCGACGCGGTCCCGCCGGGCGAGATAGCCCGAGAACGCGCCGGCAAAACAGTCGCCCGCCCCGGTGGGATCGTGAATATCTTCCAGCGGGTAGGCGGGCGCGCTGAAGAACAAATCTCTCCCAAACAACAGGCAGCCGTGCTCGCCCTTCTTGATGATGACGTATTGAGGGCCCTGCTGCAGGATGAGCCGCCCCGCTTTGATGAGGTTGGTCTGTTTGGTGAATTCGCGGGCTTCGCCTTCGTTGAGGACGAGGCAATCGATCCGCCGCAACAGTTCGACGAGCGCGTCGCGTTGCGTCCCGATCCACAGATCCATCGTGTCGGCCACGACGAACTTCGGCTTGGCGACCTGCGTGAGCACGTGGATCTGGAGCTGGGGCGAGATGTTGGCCAGAAAGACATAGGGCGTGCTCTGGTACGCCGCGGGCAATGTCGGCTGAAAGGTCTCGAAGACGTTCAGGCACACCGATAAGGTGCGGCGCTTGTTGAGGTCCCACTCGTATTCGCCACTCCAGCGGAAGGTCTGGCCCTCGGCGACCTGGAGGCCGTCGAGATCGATGCCGTGCTGGCGGTACAACTCGATGTATTTTTGGGGGAAATCCGTGCCGACGATGCCGACCATATTGACGGTCGTGAAGAAGCTTGCCGCCATTGAGGCGTAGCTGGCCGAGCCGCCCAGCAGATCGTGATGTTCCTCGATCGGCGTCTTGACGCTGTCCAGCGCTACCGAACCTGTAATGAGTAGGCTCATGTTACGGTTTCACACCTTTCAGTCGTTTCTTGAATTTCGCCGACGCCTCGGTGACATCGGAGGCCTTCAGAATGGCGGAGACGACTGCCACGCGCGTTGCGCCCGCTTCCATGACCTGGCCGATGTTGTCGAGGGTGATTCCGCCGATGGCGAAGAACGGGATTTTGACCTGCGCCGCGATCTCGCGCACCAGATCGATCCCGACGGGCGCGGCGCCGGGCTTGGTGGCCGTGGGAAACACGGGGCCGACCCCGATGTAGCTCGCGCCATCCCGTTCGGCGGTGAGTGCCTGATCGAGGGTGTGAGTGCTGATGCCGACGATGCGCATATTGGCGAGGCGGTCGGCGCGCTGGCCGCGCGGGATGGCCGCCCAATCTTCCTGGCCGAGATGCACGCCGTCGGCGCCGCATTCGAACGCGGCGTCGATGTCGTCGTTGATGATCACGGGAACGTGGCTGGGGAACACGGCGGACACCACCTTCAGGCCGAGGGCGACGCGTTCGGCGTGCGTGCTGTTCTTCGCGCGCACCTGCAGGATGTCGACGCCGCCCGCGACCAGATCGCGCGCGAGTTCGCCGGGGTCAAGGTTTCCAACGTACGTCGTGTCGATAAACCCGTACAACCGGCACCCGGCAAGTCGGGACTTCGACATCAACCAAAGAACACCTTCGCGACGTCGTAGAGTTCCTTCGACACGCAACGGTTGCGCACGCGCAGCTTGGGCTTGCCGGTCTTCTTGTCCACCACCTCGGTGACGATCGAGTCGATCAGGATGCCGATGACCTCGGGGCCCCGCAGAGCGACCATTTTGCCGAACTCGCCGTTCATCGCCAGCTCGACGGCTTTGACGCCGTAGCGGGTGCCGAGCACGCGGTCGAACGCGCTGGGTGTGCCGCCGCGCTGGATGTGGCCGAGCACGACCTGGCGGCTCTCGATGCCCGTGACCTTCTCGATCTCCCTGCAGAGGACCTCGCCGATGCCGCCGAGGCGGACGTGGCCGAATGCGTCGAGGGCCTTGGTCGACGTGACCTCCTCGGTGCCCTCGAGCTTGAATCCTTCCGCCGCGGCGACGATGGAGAAGTTCTTTCCGCCGGCCTGGCGCTGCTTGAGGATCTTGCAGATATCTGCCAGCGACATTGGAAACTCGGGCAACAAAATCAGGTCCGCACCGCCCGCGATACCGGCTTCGAGCGCGATCCAGCCCGCCTGTCGTCCCATCAATTCCACGACGAGCACGCGGCTGTGGGCTTCCGCCGTGCTGTGGAGGCGGTCAAGGGCTTCCGCGGCGATGTTGATCGCCGTGTCGAACCCGAAGGTCTGATCGGTGCCGTCGATATCGTTATCGATCGTCTTCGGGACGCCGATGACGGGGATGCCGCGCTTGTGCAGGCGCGACGCGACGCTGAGCGTGTCGTCGCCGCCGATGGCGACGAGTGCGGACAGATCAATGCTCTTGATGTGTTTGACGAGCGTATCGAGCTGGTCGTCGGTCGGGTTCGTGCGCGACGTGCCGAGAATCGTCCCGCCCAGATGCAGGATGCCCGACACGCGTTCGCGGGTGAGCGGGAAATAATCGCCCTTGAGCACGCCCGCCCAGCCGTTGCGAAAACCCAACACCTCGTATCCTTCGGACAACGCCTTGCGCGTTACCGCACGAATCACCGCGTTCAATCCGGGGCAGTCGCCGCCGCCGGTCAAAGTGCCGATCTTTTTCATGGTTTTAAATTCACTCCTTTGGAAACTTCCCTCCGCCACGAAACCTGCCAAACCCCGGCCCAAATGGAAAGAATTATCTCCGAGCCTTTGCAGCCGCGAATCCTATTCGCGGTACGTTCTCGCCGCGAAAGAGTTTTGCGGCTGGCAAGGTTTATTTTACCGTGGCGTGGTGGAAGAGGATGTCGCCGTTGACCTCGAAGAAGATGTTGGAGACGGTGGCGCGGCAGGCCATCAATTGCTCGGCGTGAGCGAGCGGGACCATGGGCACATCCTCGAAGACAATTTCCTGGGCTTTGCGATAGAGCGCGGCGCGTTTCACCGGATCGAGTTCGCGGCGGGCGGCGGACATGAGATAGTGATAATCGTCGTTCATCCAGAAACAAATGTTCAGCGCGGAACCGATTGTGGCGGTGTCCTTGTCGAGCAGGACGTAGAGGAAATTGTCGGCGTCGCCCGTGTCGCCGACCCAGCCCATGAGCGCCATTTCGTGTTCGCCGTGGCTGGTCCGGCTGAGATGCGAACCCCATTCGTTCGGAACGATCTCGATGGGGATGTGAGCTTTCTCCAAGTCGGCCTTGATCATCTCCGCGGCGCGAAGTGGATTCGGTAAGTAGGGCCGCGGGTTGGTCATGACTTCGAGACGGAGTGGGTGGTCAAACCTTGGCATTCTAGTCGGGGGGGGTGCCATCACGCTTTCTGGAATCGCGTCGTTGTAGCCAGCGATCAACGGCGGCATTGGGTTTTTCGCGACGGTGGCAGCTCCGCGATATACGTCTTTGATGATATCTTCCTTGTTGATCGAAGAAGCGATCCATTGTCGCAACCATCTTCCACCAAACGGCGGCTTCTGGCAATTGAAGGCGAGGTAGCAGACGTTCAGGCCGGGGGCGGTGAGGAGCGAGAGATTCTTGTCGGCTTTGATGATGGGCAGGCTGTTGGGGTCGATGCCGTCCATGGCCTGGATCTGGCCGGTTTGGAGTTGGATCAAGCGTGTGGACGAATCGGGAACGACGGTGAAGATGAGGCGGTCGATTTGCGGTCTGCCTTCCCAGTAATCGGGATTGGCGTCGAGGACGATGCGCTCGTTCGAGGCCCATTCGACGAAGCGGAACGGGCCGGTGCCGACGGGATGGCGCTGGTCGATGAAGTGCGGGCTGATCAGATGCGCGGCCGGGATGCAGAGGCTTTCCAGGAGCGGCGCGTGGGGTTCGCGCAGGCGCAGGCGCAGTGTCATCGGATCGACCACCTCGACGGCGGTGATCATGTTGAACATGGCGGACCAGTAGGCAAAGGTCGCGTCGGGGAGATGGGCGGGATTCGATTTGTCCATCTGGCGGAGGAAACTGAATGCGGCGGCCGGGGCGTCGAGGGGCGTGCCGTCGTGGAATTTCACGCCGTCGCGGAGTTTGAAGGTGTAGCTGAGGCCGTCGGGGCTGATGGTCCAGGACGTGGCGAGGCCGGGCTCGGGCTCGGTCGTGCCGTGTTTGAAGCGGACGAGGCCCTGGGTGACGTTGACGAGGACCTTCATCGATTCGCCGTCATCGACATCGGCGGGATCGAGCTTCTGCGAGTCGGCGCCGCGAGCGAACGTGAGCGTGTTCGACGTCGGCGAAGCGGCGCGCTGGCAGGCGGCGAGCGCGAGGGCGAGCAGCAACGCGAGGGCGAACGGGAATGCGTTCCGCATGAAGGAAGTGTAACGGAGCGAGAGGCGAAAGAAAAGGATGAGGGATAGGGAGCGATTTCACCACAGAGACACAGAGGGCACAGAGGGGCGAAAAGACAAGAGGACGACGAAAAAGAGCAAGAGTACGAGAAAGAGCACGAGGCGGATGGGCGTGCAGTCTTGGCAGGAATAGGCTTGCGTCGGCATGAGCTTGGGGCGTATAGGGGCTTGTATTCACCCCGCTTGAGGCGTTCTGTTTGCGCCGACGGGGGGGGATGCAGGCCGTCCACAGCGACAGGGTTGTTACGATGGCTTGCATCAGATCGGACCGTCGGAACTCGGCTGGCGGTCGGACTCGAACCAATCCGAGAAGGGAGGGTACGAGACGTATGACGACAGGGAGAAAATGGGCCGCAGCAGGTGTGGCGGCGAGCGTGGTTGCGGCGGCAGTGGTGTTTGCGGCCCTGCCGGGCCCGATTCGCGTGTTTCGGACGGTGGTATCGATGTTGACGGTGCAGCAGGGGACGGATCCTCTGCAGTTCACGTATAACTTGCGGGACGGAGAAGACATTGTGTCGCTGGCATTGGGCGCGACGCCGACCAGCAACCAGGTGTTTGCGATGCTGATCCCCTGCAATTCCGCCGCGGCGGATTTGGTGATGTATGACAAGTCCGACTCGAACATCATGCTCATCGCGACGAGCACGAGCTTCACGACGGTGAAGCAGCAGGCGTTTAACAAGCGGCGGGCCACGGCGGGCGCGACGAATGAGGAGCGGTTTGTGGCGCAGTTCAACGTGGTGGCGACGAACAATCTGGCGCCGGGCGGATTTCTGACGGTGGCGGGCCGGTTGCATCTGGACACGAACGGATGCCCCGTCGCGGTATTAATCAAGCTGAACAAGGATGCGAAGGACGCTGGTTACGCGGACGCAGACGTGACGGACATGGAACAGGACGCGGCGATCAAGGATGAATACCGGGCCGGCGAGGCGCATTTCATTGGCATGCTGAACGTGATCAGCGGCGATGAGACGAACGCGTGGCTGGTGCCGTTGGGTCACATGTCGTTTCGCCGACAACTGGACCAGCTCAATCCACCATCATAAGGTCGGGTTCGAGAGAGTTAGGGTTAATGTTGCTCGTGAGCGAGAGGGGACGTTCCACCCTCTCGCTCATTTTTTGGGGGGACGCAGAAGGAGGGGAGAACCGCGAATGGACGCGAATGTTCACCACGAAGGCGCGAAGGGCACAGAGTGGCGGTAGGGGCCGGAGTGCCTAGGTGGCTAAGTGTCTAAGTGCCTGGGTGCGGATGAGGGGGCGTCGGGTCAAATGTTGAGAGGTTGGGATCGGAGCGCAATTTCTTTACTATTAGTACCTGCACAATATAGTGACAATGGGCGGGGCTTCTGCTACGGTGAGGGGCATGGCATTTCCCAAAGGACAGCGACGTGATTTCCCGAAACTTCAAGCCCGCCGACTGCGGGCACTCCGC
>Ga0335069_10000423_pt1 | contig 71932 bp, 60 predicted proteins | sample Lox_Sample_11_FD_206714 | JGI IMG/M metagenome (GOLD analysis project Ga0335069, IMG submission 206714) | Soil microbial communities from Loxahatchee National Wildlife Refuge, Florida, United States - Lox_Sample_1.1 | ecosystem: Environmental > Terrestrial > Soil > Wetlands | place: USA...
ATTTCTCAGTTGGCCGGATTTCCTGCTTGGATTAAACGCGAGCGAGAACGGCACCAGTTTCAGCAATGTTTTTGCCTCCTATGATGACTTCGGCCTCACGACTCGCGACTACCGAGCATGGGAAGGGACAGCCTTCGCCCAGGACGATTACAGAATCGGACGCTCGCTGACCTTGAACTTGGGCCTTCGCTACGAGCGCCTGGGACAATTTGGAGATACGCTCGGACGCAACGCCAGCTTTGATATCGGGAGGGCGGATCCTAATCCGCCGGTGGCTGGCAGCATGGCAGGCTACGTCGTGGCCTCAAATTTCACGGGCGCGCTTCAACCAGGTGTTACTCGCGCTAACAACACGTTCGGCAATGATGGTGCAGGGCAGAACACAATCGCGCCCCGACTCGGATTTGCATGGCAGTTCTTGCCTGACACTAACCGGCTGGTCCTGCGGGGAGGGTACGGCCTCTATTATTCTCGACCTACGGGGCAAGCGTTTTATCAGAATTTGCTGGGTGCGCCGTTTTCCGTATTTCGTTTGAACGCCGGGACGGCAAATGCTCACGCGTCATTTCAGGCCCCATTTCTTCAGCCCTTTCCGACTCCAGGTTCGTTTCCTCAATTTCCCGCCTATTCACCGACTAGCGCCACAACGATCTATTCCGTCTCGCCGGACTTTCGTCCATCGCTATTTCAGCAATATTCGCTGAACATTCAGGCGGAGCCATATTCCGGTTGGTTGTTGGAGATCGGATACGTGGGCACACGCGGTACGCATCTGGTTCGCCAACGTTCTTTGAACCAGGCGTTGCCCGCATCTGCCAGCAAGCCGATTCGAGGCGTTACCGACGACACTCTCGCAAACATTCCTCAGCGTGTCCCGATCTTGGGGGTGCCCGCGGACTCCTTGGTTGAAATGGAATCGGAAGGCAGTTCCTGGTACAACGGTCTCGAGGCTAGCCTGACAAAACGCCTGGGGAACGGCATTCAGTTTCTTGCTTCGTATACGTTTTCAAAGATCCTGGACACGGACGGAGCTGATATCAACTCAACGTCATCCGGGAATGCGCTCACCCTCGGTGATCAGAATTCGGCTGCGCAGCGATGGGGAAGGGCTAGTTTTGATCGCACACATCGTTTTGTTTTCAGTGGCACGTTTGCGCTTCCCGGTCCAGGTTACGGCTGGCGTCGCGCAGCCTTCGGCGGCTGGTTTGTTGCAGCGGTCGCAACCTTCCAGTCCGGGAGCGCTCTCACGATAGCGCAAACGAATTCCACGAATGTCTTCGGAATCAGTGAGGACCGAGCTCAATTGAGTGGAAAATGCTCGAAGGCGCAGCTGGTGAGAAGTGGGGCGATTGAGTCGAAGTTGAATGGTTATTTCAACGCATCCTGCTTTGCGACTTCCCCGGTCATCGGTGCCGATGGCGCCGGAACCGCGTTTGGAGACAGCGCCACAGGCATCGTCGATGGGCCCGGTCAAAGCAATATTGATCTGGCGGTTTCCAAAGCCGTAGCCGTCAAATGGCCGAACGAGAAGGCCACCCTGCAATTTCGGGCTGAGCTCTATAATGCTTTCAATCATCCTCAGTTTGCCAACCCTGACAGTAACTTCACTTCACAAACGTTCGGCTCGATCAGCAGCACCTCCGTGAATGCGCGCGTCGGACAGTTAGCCCTAAGGTTCGCCTTTTAGAGCGAGCGTGAACCTCGCAAAGCCAAGCAGTTCACTGCGTGAGTGCGAAAGGGCGTCGTTCGATTTCCTATTCTCTGTTCCGCCCCACAGTTGACCTTCCGGGAGTGGGTGCCTAAGATTGGGCTGCGCACGGGACGGGCGCGGTGCGAGTGAAGCACGGCGCTTACTGAGTTCATGGCGCGCGAACGATCCGGCCTGGCACGGAGCTCCCCCTTTGATTGGAAAAACTATTTCGCACTACCGCATCGTGGAGATGCTGGGCGGCGGCGGGATGGGTGTGGTGTACAAGGCGGAGGATCTTACACTCAGCCGCTTTGTAGCCTTGAAGTTTCTTCCGGACAACGTCGCGAATGATCCGCAGGCATTGGAGCGCTTTCGGCGGGAGGCGCGGGCGGCGTCGGCGCTGAACCATCCGAACATCTGCACGATTCACGAGATTGGAGAAGCCGATGGCAAGCGCTTCATCGCCATGGAATTTCTGGATGGCATGACGCTAAAGCACCGGATTGCGGGCCGGCCACTGGACATGGATGTACTGGTACACCTGGCGATCGAGATTGCCGATGCGCTGGACGCAGCGCACTCGGAAGGGGTGATCCATCGAGACATCAAGCCGGGGAATATTTTTGTCACGAAGCGCGGGCACGCGAAGATCCTGGATTTCGGGCTGGCCAAGGTGGCGCCGGTAGCGACGACGGGCAGCCAGGTGGCGGAGACGAACACAGTCACCGGGAGTGTGGCCGAAGAGCATCTGACGAGCCCGGGCTCAGCGCTGGGCACAGTGGCGTACATGTCGCCGGAGCAGGTGCGTGGCAAGGAACTCGACTCACGGACAGACCTGTTTTCGTTCGGGATCGTGTTGTACGAGATGGCAACCGGGATGCTGCCGTTCCGGGGCACAACCTCGACGGTGATTGGCGAGGCGATTATGAATCGCGCGCCCGTGCCGGTGGTCCGGATGAATCCGGAAGTGCCGTTGAAGCTCGAAGAGGTGATCGACCGGGCGCTTGAGAAAGACCGAGAACTGCGCTACCAGAGCGCGAAAGATATCCGGGTAGAGCTGCAGCGTCTGAAGCGGGATACTGAGACGGGGCGGGCGGCGGCGTTGGGATCGGGGGTGATTGCGGGGATCGATGTGCGGAAGGCGGCTGAAGCGGCGGGACCAGTGACGGCGCCGATCAGTACAGATCCAAAGGCGATCACGCAGGCGCCAAGAACGGGGTCGCCTTCGGCATCAAACGGCGTATCGGGTTCGCAGGCGCACGCGCAGCCGGCTTCTCCTCCGATGCAGGAGATGAGCCGTTGGGGCGGAAGCGCCAGGTGGAAGATTGTCGTTCCAGGGGGACTGTTGTTGGCGGCGCTGATTGGCGGCGGATGGTGGTTGAGGGCGAGGAAAGCGGCCGCGCACTTGACCGATCGGGACACGATTGTGGTCGCTGATTTCACCAACAGTACAGGCGACGCGGTCTTTGATGACACGCTGAAGACGGCGTTGGGCGTGGCGCTGCGGCAATCGCCCTTCCTCAGTGTGTTGAGCGACGACAGGGTCGGGTCCACCTTGCAGCGCATGAATCAGCCATCGAATACTCGGATCACGCCGGACATTGCACGCGAAGTTTGCCAGCGGGAAGGAAGTAAGGTGTACCTTGCCGGCGCAATCGGGAGTCTGGGTAATGAATATGTGATTGGGCTGAAGGCGGTGAATTGCCAGACGGGCGATACGCTGGCCCAGCAGCAGGTGACTGCGGCGTCCAAAGAGAAGGTGCTCGATGCTCTGGGCGGGGCGGCGACAAAGTTGCGGAGCGAACTAGGCGAGTCGCTGGCGTCCGTGCAGAAGTTCGATGTGCCGCTGGCGCAGGCGACGACTTCGTCGCTCGAAGCGTTAAAGGCCTATAGCCTGGGCGCAAAGGCGGGATATGAAAAAGGTCCGGCCGCGGCATTGCCGTTCGATCAGCGGGCGATCGAACTGGATCCGCATTTTGCGTCCGGGTATGGAGCGGTAGGGGTCGATTATCACAATCTGGGTGAGACAGGACGCGCGAGCCAGTACTACACGAAGGCGTTTGAACTGCGCGACCGGGCCAGTGAACGCGAGAAGCTGGGCATCACCGGGGACTATTACCAGAACGTGACGGGCGAACTGGATAAGGCTGCGGAGACATTTCAGCAGCAGATCGCGCTCTATCCGCGATGGGCTACCGCATACGGGAACCTGGCGACGGTGTATGCGGCACTGGGGCAGTTTGACAAGGCGATTGCGGCGACGAACCAGGGAAGAGCGATTGATCCGAAGCGGGTGACGTGGCAGGAGAATCTGGTGAATCTGGCGCTGGCGCAGAACCGTTATGACGAGACGCGAAAGATGGCGACTGAGGCGCTGGCGAAGAACCCTGAGGATCCATCGTTTCACTTAGCGCTCTACGGCGTCGGATTTCTCACGAATGACGAAGCTGGGATGGCAGCTCAAGCGCAGTGGCTGAGCAGCAAACCAGATTATGCGCATTTCGGCATGTCGCTGGGCGCCGATACCATGGCGTATCGTGGGCAGTTGAAGAAAGCTCGTGAACTCACGCAGCTCGCAGTCGATTCTGCGGTGCGCGCCGATAACAAAGAAAGTGCCGGAGTATGGCAGGCTATCGGTGCGCAGCGGGAAGCAACCTTTGGCAATCTTGCAGAGGCAAAACAGCGGGCGGGGGAAGCAGTGAAATTGGCTCCCGAGAGCCTGCCAGTGCGCATTGAAACGGGGTTGGCATATGCGTTGGCGGGCGATTCGGCGCTTGCCGAGACAATGGCGCAGGGATTAGAGAAGGATTATCCGCTAAACACTCCGGTGCAGTCTTGGTGGCTGCCTGCGATCCGGGCGCAGCTGGCATTGAACAAGAAAGATCCGCAAGCAGCGTTGAATCTGCTGAAGGCCGCGGTACCGATTGAGTTGGGCGGCGTGCCGTTTGTGGCAAACGGATCATGCATGTATCCGACGTATGTGCGCGGACAGGCGTATCTGACGGCAGGTGAAGGAAAGGAAGCGGCGGCGGAGTTCCAGAGGATTCTGGATCATGGCGGTTTAGTGTGGAATTGCTGGACGGGTGCAATGGCGAGAGTCGGTGTCGCACGCGCGAACGTGCTGGAATTTCACAATGCGCAAGGCGCCGATGCGGATGCTGCGCGTGTGCGGGCGCTGCGCGCGTACCAGGAATTTATCGCGTTGTGGAAAGACGCGGACGCCGATGTGCCTGTCCTGAAGCAGGTGCGCGAGGAGATGGGGAAGCTGCCGTAAGCGAGCTTGTGTTCGACAGGGAGCTTCGCGGATTCGTACAAATGAAACTAAAGGGCTGGCGCAGGTCGCCAGCCCTTTAGTTTTCAGAGGGACTCGATTTGAGCCCCTGGTGTGAACTCCCGACAGCGAGCCTTACCCTACTCCGGATCGGTCGGGTCGTTGAAAAGCACAGTGAGCTTGATGCTGCCGTGGCCGAATTGCGGGAAGCCTGCGGCTGCGGGATTGCCCGGGTCGAGCGACGACGCGGTGTCGTCCGGCGGGAAGAGCATGAGCGAATTCAGGAACGTGTTCAGGGCATTTGACTCGCCCGGTTTGAGTGCGGCGTAGGCGTTGCGGGACGCGAGCGCCTCGCCGCCATGACGCAGGATGACGTCATCGATGGTCATGCTGCGGCCATCGTGGCCCCATGGTCCGGTCGATCCCACCCCCCAAAGCGGACGCGTGAGGAAGCTGGTCTGCAGGGTGCCGTCCCAATTGCGCTCGTAAAAGCTGGCGCCGACGTCGTGACGTTTGAAGTCAGTGAAGATGTCGTTTACAACGAAGGACCCACCGAGTGGCAATTTCTGCGCGGGCTGTCCGGAACCATCGTTCACGACCTGAACGAGTGGCGTGGCCGTGGCGTAGAGCGAGTTGAAGATTCCGCGCACGGGGTCGTAGGCGGTTTCAAGATCGGCAACGCGGCGATCGTGGTTGATCACGAGATCAGGCACGTGGCAGGAGGAGCAACCGATGCGGTTGAAGATCCGGCGGCCATGGTCGGTGACCGAGGTCTGCTGTCCGTGGCCGGGTTTGAAATAATTAAGGAGATAGAACTCGAGGTGATCGACGAGCGCGGGATCAATCTCGTTGCCGTTGACTGCATCGGGCGGCGGCGGCGCGGTGATCTTGTCTTTCGAGCCGTCGAGCACCATCCCGGAAGGAGTGACGATACGGCCACCGGCGCTGGCGGTGGCGAGGTCGAGGTCGTTGGAGGCTTCGAGACCGAGTTCACGATGCAGGGCGGTGACGACGAACTCGCGGATGGAGAGCATGCTGCCTTCGGCGTTGAACGGCTTGATGCGAAGATCGGCGTCGATGCCTTGAATCTGGGATGTATCAACCGTGCCGTCGGGATTGGCAGTGATACTGCCGAACCTGATGCCTTTGCTGTTGAGCTTCATCGTAATCGGATGCTTGACCTGCCGCGCGCGGGCAATGGCGAGATCACGAGTGGCACGGAGGTCGGTGGTGATCTCGTCGGCGAGCATTTCTTTGAGGCCGAGGCCGAACAGATGCGGAGCATCGCGGGAGTCGGGCCGCGTATTGACATCGCCGCCGCTGCCGGCGGAGCCGCGAGGACGACCGTGGCATCCGGCGCAACTGTCAGAGAGGCCGGCGCCGATGGAGTTGTCGGTGTTGATGTCGCCCATGCCATCGCTCGGTGCAGGGCCCTGACCTTGCAGGTTGGTGAACTTGCGCTGGAAGAGTTGACGGCCGCGGCGGACGGAGCGAAACGGATCGCGGGCGATCAGATAGAGCGACGACGTGGGCGTGTTGATGTCGCCGCGCCCGGCGCCGATTTCATCCAGCAGGGTTTTATTGATGCCGGCTTTGGCAGTGTTCGGAGCCTGGTTGTTGTCGATGAGTTGGGCTTGCGCACAGGGTAAGAGGAACGCGAGCGCTCCTCCGGAAACAAGCATCCTCGTAAGAAACTTCATAGCGGTGGGTCTCCTTGAAGAACAGCTACGGGCCGCTCGCCTCGGGGGAGAATCGCGCGAGCTGACCGCCTGACGGTGCGGCTTATATAGGAAATCGGAATTCGCGCGGCGTTTCCGACGTTGGCCGCGAAATATTTTTCGCGCCTTTTATTTCGTGTACTACGAGCGGAGATCGTTTCAAAGAATCGGCAAAATCCCGGTAGACGGTGCGGGCGGTGCGAACTCGATGGACGCTGCCGCCTTTATGTCCGGAATATTTGAGGTTGTCTTATATTGACAAAAAGCTTGAACCGCGAAGATCGCTAGGAACGCGAAGAAAACGCAGGCAAGGTCCCCACTCAAGCCAAAAAGCGGCTTGCAATGGGGCACCGTCAAATTTGGCCGTCAAACTGGGGCACTGTCAAAAAAAAGCCCACGTCCCGAATAATCGAGAACGTGGGCTTCGAGTCGGTCGAGATCTACGGCAGGCGCTGCGCTAGTCCTGGAAGAGTCTTCAGCAGGTCATTGTAGAGAACCATGACCGCAAAGATTACCAGGAACACGAAAGCTGCCTGATAAATGCGCTCCTTGATGCGCAAGCTGATATCGCGGCGCATCAAGCTTTCGATCAGCAGCATACAGATAACCCCTCCGTCGAGGATTGGGATCGGCAGGAGGTTGAAGATGCCGAGGTTGAGGCTGATGGCAGCGGTCAGCTCGAGCAACGGCATCCAGCCTTTTTCGCTGGCGGCCTGGCCGGCGGCCTGACCGATGCGGATCGGGCCTTCCACCGAACGCATGGAGATCTTCCGTTCGATCATCTTGCGGACCAGTTCGAGAATCAGAAGCGAGGCTTTCTTGTTCTGATCGATAGATTTCTTGAAAGCGTCGACCGGGGCGAGGGTGGTGACTTTGAGCGGCAGGCTGGAGACGCCAATACGATAACGCTTCTCGCCGTTGCGGCCGATCTCGGTGAGTTCAGGCTGCATGGGAAAGTCGAGCTTCTTGCCATCACGCAAGACGGTGAGTGTGACCGGCTTGTCCTTGGTCTTCTTCAGCATTTCAACCATGGCTTCGAGCGCAGGCACGGGCTGACCATCGAGGGCGAGAATCTCATCGCCGACTTGCACTCCAGCTCTTTCGGCGGGCATACCCGATTCCAGTTCGGTGACGGGCATGCCAGGCTGCCTGGGTGACCACCCGGCAAAGCCAGCGTCGTTCTGGCCGTAGGGCTCGGGAGAGATGGTCTTTTCAAACGTCTGGTCACCGCGCTTGAAGGTGAACTGGATAGGCTGATTCGGGTTGAGCTGTTCGATGGGATCGACCTGTTCCCATGTCGGATTTTTCACGTCGTTGATCTGAACGATCTGGTCGCCGGGCTGGATGCCGGCTTTCGCGGCCGGTGAGTCCTCGGTGATCCAGCCGATGACGGCGGGCTGGTCGAAGAATGCCGGGTACTCGTAGTGGACCATGTAGACGAAGGTCAGCAAGCCCACGGCGAGGGCGATGTTCATGAACGGTCCGGCGATGGCGATGATGAAGCGTTGCCAGCGCGCGTGGTTGAGGAACTCGCCGGGATCGTCGGTGCGCTCATCCATGGGATTCTCGCCCGACATCTTGACGTAGCCGCCGAGCGGGATGGCGCTGATGCGGTAATCGGTATCGCCGCGGCGAAAGCCAAGAAGGCGCTTGCCGAAACCAATGGAGAAAACTTCAACCCGAACTTTAAAAAACTTGGCAGCCGCGTAGTGGCCCCACTCGTGAATCAGGATCATGACTCCGAGTACGCCTGCCATCGCGATCACAGAGATAAGAAAATGCGACATATGTAGTCCGAGAAGCTCCGTAAATTAATGGGCTGAAGTTACGCGCGGCGCTGGGGAAGCACCGGCGGTCATGCGGTCGACGCACTCCCGAGCTATGGAACGCGCCGTCTGGTCGGCCTCAAGCACATTTTGTATAGATTCCAATTTTCCCAGTTTTGTTGCAGCCAGCACCGATTCGATCACCCGGGGAATCTCGTCGAACCGGATTAAACCGTCCAAGAACGCGGCCACCGCTATTTCATCGGCAGCATTTAAGGCAACCGGGAGGGCACCTCCGGCCTCGACCGCCTGGTACGCCAATCCTAGACAAGGGAATTTCCCCATATCCGGGGGGTGGAAGTCTAGCTGCCTTAGGTTCATGACCGGGAAGCGCAGGTCGGAAGCGATGCGGTCGGGATAGGTCAAGGCGTAAAGGATAGGCAGGCGCATGTCAGTCACGGAGAACTGAGCAAGTATGCTGCCATCAATGAATTCCACGAAGGAATGGATCGTAGATTGTGGGTGGACAATGACTTCGACCTGCCGCGGCGGAACCTGGAAGAGGCGTACAGCTTCGATCACTTCGAAACCCTTGTTCATCAGGGTGGCGGAATCGATCGTGATGCGCTTGCCCATCTTCCAGGTCGGATGGTTCAACGCTTGTTGTACGGTGATCGAGGCGAAATCGGATTTCGGGGTATGTAGGAACGGGCCGCCGGAAGCGGTAAGCCAGATGCGCTCGACTTCGTTCATGCGGCCGCCCCGCAAACACTGATGCACGGCGTTATGTTCACTATCGATCGGTAGTAGTGGTTTGCCGGTCCTGCGAGCTTGGGCGGTGATGAGTTCGCCGGCTGCCACCAGGCATTCTTTGTTGGCGAGCCCGATGGTTTTGCCCGCCTTCACAGCTTCGTAAGTGGCCTCGAGTCCGGCCACACCAACGATGGCGCTGACGACGAAATCCACGTCAGGGTGGGTCGCAATCCTGACGGTGCCGGCAGAGCCGCAAACCACTTCAATTTCCCCAAGACCTTCGGATTTGAGCTTTCGCCGCAGGACATCGGCATCCGGTTCAGAGGCGACGGAGAGTATCCGAGGCTTCCAGCGGCGGGCCTGCTCGTAAGCGGATTCGATGTTCGACCCTGCGGCGAGGGTGAGGATCTCGAATCGATCGGGATAGGTTTCTACGACCTTGAGGGTGCTGCGACCAATAGAGCCGGTCGAACCCAGGATGGCGATGCGCTTTGGCACTGAAACCATATTCTACCGGACTGGGCGAGGTTGGGGAATGGCGGCGTGGGTCTCTCCGTGGCTTGTACGCTGGCCGGAGGTTTCAAAATTCCAAAGTTGCAGAGACAACACCGAAGTTCTGCAGGCAAAAGCGAAACCAGTCAAAACTCCAGGTTAGCGAGCAAGGCGGGCGCACGGCAACCTGGGTACCAAGCACTTCGAGGCGTTCGGCGGTTTACGGCACCCAGCAGTCCCGTGCTCGGCGTCTCTGTTAGGCGGCTTCCGTCTTGCTTGCGTTTACCTGCGATTGTTTCGCAGGATCGCCGGCCGCAGACGGTTTATCAGGCTGAGGCTTGGTGGTGTCGGGCTCCAGGTGTGCGGCGGTCGTCTCTTGCGGGTTGGAGTGAGTGGCGGTGGCCCCTGGTTTCTTCTCCTCTTGCTCAGCGGGTGCGACCTCTGTGTTGGCGTTCTCACTGCCCGTTTCAGCCGCGGCTCGCGGAGGGTGCTTGTCGGGTTCCTGTTGCTTGCCGTCCTCAGTATGTGCATCTTCCCCGGACCTTGGCGGAGTTTCACGGTTCTCGCGAACCGCTTTTCCGGCCTGCGCGGTCACTGATTCCGCGGCAGACTTCAGAACCGAGGAGAGCAGACTATTCATGCGGATGCGTTCGGCACGCCAGCGAACGTTGGCGGCTTCGCCGGCTTGTTTTAGATAAGGCTCAAGATCTTCCGCCGGAACGATTCCTTTTTCCTGAAGGCAGGTAGCGAGAGCGCGAGTCTGAGTTTCGAGCGACTCGAGCGAAGAGAATAGTTCGTCGAGCACGGGATCAAAGATGGTTTCGTCCATGGCATCACCTACAGTGCGAATACACGACTGATTTGGATGCAGGACATGGTGAGGACGGCGGAGCAAAGTTGAATTTGGCCGGATGATCATGTATCGGAGACTCGCAGATGATTGTGTGGCGAACGGCGAACCGGACGGATCTGGATACGGGTGCGATGGCGGCGAGGGTTGCTGATATTTATCTGGAAGGGAATTGAGCAGGCGCGTTATTGCAGCACGCGCCAAGAGGCGTAAAGCCAGAGCACGGGTGCGGCGAAGAGCAGAGCATCGATGCGGTCGAGCATGCCTCCGTGGCCCGGAAGTAACGTGCCGGAATCTTTTACTCCAGCGCCGCGCTTGATGAGCGACTCGACCAAATCGCCGAGTTGGGCGGCAATATTGAGAATGATGGTGAGCATCAAGATCGGCAGGATTACGGGCGGTTCGAGGTTGAAGACACCGTCTTTGCGTTCGATGAGTCCCCAACGCAGCAGGGCTGCGCTGACCGGGGCGGCGTAGTAAAGCAGGCTGCCTCCAATAGCGACACTAGCGATGACCGAAGCGATGGCCCCTTCCCAGGTCTTTTTCGGGCTCACGCGTGGCGACATGAGGTGGCGGCCGATGGCCTTACCCACAAAGTAGGCAAAGATGTCGCCGGACCAGACGACCAGCAGCAAATATAGGATCAGGAGGGCGCCGGCGTATTGCTCGCGCAATTGCACCAGCAGCCCCAGGGGAAGCGCGACGTAGACGAATGCGAAGGTGGAAGCGGCGGCGGCGGGGTAGCCGGTACTGAGGTCGCCGCGGCGCATCGCGATGGTGAGAAACAGGAATGGCGCGATCGCCGAGGCAAAAGCTGCGGTCACTACGAACTGGTCGGTCGAGAGAAGAGGTTTGCCGCCGCCGGTGTTCATCATCAGAAGCATGAAGAAGAGAGCGGCGAACCCATAAGTGGGGCGTGCGATCGGTTCGACTCCGTAAGAGCGGGTGAGTTGCAGGAACTCGGCGATGGTCAGCAGCGCGACGATTGCTGTGACCATAGTGACCAACCAGAAGGGCGCTCGCAGGATCAGCAGCACTACGAGTGGAATCAGGGCGAGAGCGGTCAGGATACGTTTGAGCATGAATGAGAAAGCCTAGCAGGGACAACCACCGGTTTCAAAGTTTCAAGGTTTCAAAGTGCAGATCAGCGCGTCGAAAGGTTCTGAGTGCTAGCTGCGGACGGTTTTTCCCATGTGATGCGGTTGCGCCGTATGTGCATGCTCAGCGTGGCTGTGGCTGGCGCGATTGTGGTCGAGGTGCGGCGGATTGTGATCCTCGTTACTCAGGCCGCCGTAGCGGCGCTCGCGCTTCTGATATTCGGCGATGCTTTCGAGCAGGTGCAGGCCATCGAAGTCGGGCCACAGGGTGGGCACGACGTGGATTTCGGCGTACGCGAGTTGCCAGAGCAGGAAGTTCGAGAGACGCATCTCGCCGCTGGTACGGATGACGAGATCGGGGTCGGGCAGGTGGCTGGTATAGAGATGGCGCGCGATATCGTCTTCGTCGACCTTCATATGGTGGAGGCCGCCGTTGCGGGCGGCGGCGGAGGCGAGTGCGCGGAAGGCGTCGACGATCTCAGAGCGCGCGCTGTAGTTGAGCGCCAGCGTCAGCAGCATGCCGGTGTTGTGCGAGGTCATCTGGCGCGATTCCTCCATACGGGCTTGCACAGATTCCGGCAGTTCGTGAATACGTCCAATGAAGTCGAGGCGGATGTTGTTCTTGTTGAGCTCAGGAACTTCGAGCTTGAGGAAGCGGGCGAGCAGCCGCATCAGGAAATCGACTTCGGTCTTGGGCCGCTTTTTCCAGTTTTCTTCGGAGAACGCGTAGAGCGTGAGCGCGGGGATGCCGATGCGCGCAGCGGTACGCACGGTGAGCCGCACGGCGGAAACGCCCTCGCGGTGACCCGCGACGCGCGGCATGTGACGGCGGCGCGCCCAGCGCCCGTTTCCGTCCATGATGATGGCGATGTGCTTTGGGAGCCGGTTGGCATCAAGCCGATGAAACAGTTCTGCCTGCTTGCGATCCAGCCCGGCGGGAATTGTCGCCTGCAACGCTATCCCCTTCTAGAATCATGACGCTAACACAGCGGTGGGGAGATGTAAATGACGGGTGAGGGGTGGAGTCGATTCACGACGGAGAGACGAAGAATTTATTGATCAAGAGTCGAAGACACTGATCACCACAGAGTCGCGGAGATGGCGGGAAAGCCGTCAGCTTAAAGATGAATCAAAGCAAAACGACAACCTCGGCCCTCACGGTGAAAGAGGCTCGGTCGGGCGCGAGTATCGTCCTCGGACTGCTAGCCGTGTCGGTCTTTCTGAACTTTGTCGATCGCAGCAATCTTTCGATTGCCGCGCCGATGCTCAAAGACGAACTCGGTATCACGCCCGAGCAACTGGGCTGGTTGCTGTCGGCATTTTTCTGGACGTATGCCGGGATGCAGCTCGTCGCGGGCTGGCTCGTCGACCGGTTCGATGTGAAGTACGTCTTTGCTGCGGGATTCGCGTTATGGTCGGCGGCGACTGCAGCCACCGGTTCGTTGCACGGGCTGGCTGCGCTCATTGCGGTGCGGGTGGTGCTGGGGGCCGGCGAGTCAGTCGCCTTCCCGGCATATTCGAAGGTAGTGCCTCGGCTCTATCCGGAAGAGCGGCGAGCTTTCGCGAATGCGTGGATCGGTATCGGGCAATCGCTCGGTCCGGCATTCGGGCTTCTGTTTGGCGGCGTGCTGATGGCGCGCTTCGGCTGGCGGCCGTTCTTTTTCGCGACTGGAGTTGCCAGCTTGTTCTGGCTCCTGCCGTGGATGCGCTGGATGCCGCAGGCAGAGGCGACGACGCTCGCGAGCGTTCCGACGCAGTTGAACGCAATTGGGCCAGGTTGGCGTGAGTTGCTCACATGCTGGCAGTTATGGGCAGTGTCGATCTGCCTGTTCTGCACGAATTATGGTTTGTACTTCATGCTTACGTGGATGCCGTATTACCTGATCAAAGAGCGAGGGTTCACGACCATCGAGATGGCGCAAATCGCGGCGGCGTATTTTGTGGCGGCGGCGGTTGCAGCGCCGGTTTGCGGCCGGATTTCAGATCGGATGATTCGTGCGGGACGCACGCCAACCAGTGTGCGCAAAGGCTTCATGATCGCCTCGCTGGCGGGTGGTGGCACGTTGATGCTGGCTCTGGTGTTGATGCCGCGTGCGTGGTTGCTGTCCGTGATGCTGCTGGCAGGTGTGGCGTTTGGATTAGGCTCGGCGAATTTGTGGGTGATCTCGCAGCGTCTGGCCGGCCGCGACGCGATCGGACGATGGTGCGGTGTGCAGCTTTTTCTTGCGAACCTGTCCGGCGTGCTTGGATCGGCACTTACCGGATACCTCGTGCAAAGCACAGGACATTTCTTCTGGCCGTTTGCCGTGCTGGCGGCCGTGATGTGGATCGGCGGATTGAGCTGGATGTTTCTGGTCGGGCCTGTGGAACCGGTCCGATGGAAGTTGAGCCGCTGAAGAAAGGCTTTTATCGCAGAGGCGCGGAGGATTCGCGGAGGCCACGCTTAGCCGAACTGAGCAGTTTTCGGAATCCCAGGTTAGCGGCCAAGAACACCGCGAACCTGGGGCACCATCGAGCTAGTTGCTGCCCACGGCGCTGGGGATGATGGCCATCTTGATCTTTTCGGTGTGGCGGATGATGTTCACGGTCGTCTTCACGCCCGCGCGCACGTCGCTCAGGACGCGATGTAAGTCATCGACGCCCGAAACGGTTTGATCCCCGAAGGCAACGATCACATCACCATCGCGCAGGCCAGCGCGCTGCGCTGGGCTGTTCGTTTCGACCGAAATCACAACGGCTCCGGTCTCGTGCTGGAGATCGTAGTAGCGCACGACGCGGCGGTGCACTGGAACGGTCTGCGCGGAGACTCCGATATAGCTCCGGTGAATCCGGCCATCGCGGAGAATGCGGCTGGCCACAAACTTCGCGGTGTTGATGCCGATCGCAAAGCAGATTCCTTGCGCTGGGAGAATGGTTGCGGTATTCACGCCGACGACGCGGCCGGCCGAGTCGACGAGCGGGCCTCCGGAGTTGCCGGGATTGAGGGAGGCGTCGGTCTGGATCACGTCTTCAATGAGGCGGCCTGAGTACGAACGCAGCGACCGGCCGAGCGCGCTGACCACGCCGGCCGTGACGGTGGATTGGAATCCGTAAGGGCTGCCGATGGCGATGACGACCTGGCCGACACGAAGCTTCTGCGAATCGCCGAGCGTCGCGGGAAGCAAGTTGCGGCCTTCGCCCGGAGGCGCATCGATCTGAATGACCGCGAGATCGGTCGCGGGGTCGTCGCCAATGGTGCGCGCAGGCAGCTTGCGCCCGTCAGAAAGCGTGACGGCGACGCGGCTGGCGTCGTGGACGACGTGGCTGTTGGTGAGAATGAGGCCGTCGGGCGTGAACAGGAAGCCGGAGCCTCCGCCCTGGCGATCCTGATCGCCGCCGCGGCGCGTGTGCACGCCTTGATGGACTTCTATGTTTACAACCGACGGGCTGATCTTTTCGACCGCGCCGGTGACGGCACGGGAATAGGCGTCAAGCAGTTGGTCGTCGTTCGGCTCGCTTGCCGGCGGTGTTGCCGGAATGGCGTTCGGCTCAATGGCCGAAAGAAACTCTAGATCGTCATACTGGGACATGCGTAACAGATGAGTTAATAGCGGGGAAGGATTCAGGGCGCCGGCGCTGCGGCAATCGAATCATCCGGGAAGCGGGTCGTTCGGACTTACGAATGAAAGGCTCGAACCGCGAAGGGCTTTCCGCGACGGCGCGCGACAAAAACGCCGGAGCCCGAAGGCTCCGGCGGAGGGTTGGTGGTTGCCCGGATAAAATCTAAAATCAAGTTTTCAAGGTTTCAGAGGTTTCATAGGTTTCATAGTTTCAAAGTTAAGATCAAACTCAGAGCGATCTTCAGGCCTTCGGATGTTTGAACTGCCGAAGACTTTCAACTTTGAAACTCTGAAACCTTGAAACTCTGAAACCTTGAAACTCTGAAACTCTGAAACTCTGAAACCTTGAAACCTTGAAACCTTGAAACCTGTTCCTTACGCCGTGCGCCGCGGGCGAACTGTCAAATCGCGCACCTGGGCTAAGATGCTCGACATTTGCAGTCCGTTCAACTGCGTCACGAACGGGAGAATATCGGCGATGAAGCCGTCCGACATGAGTTCGCGGACCTCTTCCTGCCGGGTTTTCTCGCCGCCCGAGAGCAGATCGGGAACAGTAACTTCGAGCGCGCGCGCCAACCGTTCGAGCGAGGACAATGTCGGCGTCGCCTTTTCGTTCTCGATCTTCGAGACGTAGGTGCGCGGCACTGCCATGCGGGTGGCGAGCTGGCGCTGGCTCAGGCCATTACGCAGCCGGAGCGAGCGGATCGATGCGGCGAGGTTGAGGTGGCCGTGCGCGTGGCCGTTGGCAGGCACCATTTGTGGTGCAGGCGCAATGGCCGCGATTTCCGGTTCATCCTCATCGAGGGACGCGTGGCAACGCCGGCAAAGGTTATTGGTTGTGCGAAATTGAACGAGCAGACAGTGGTCGCAACGAACAACTTCCCGGGAATCAACCGGGGCTAATGTTGTGGCCATCTAGGTTTGGGAGGTGCCAGAGCGGGCACTCCGAGGGACCGAAGTAGTACCGGCCCCGCCATGTGGCGTAATGTGGGGCATAGGGGCTGTGGAAGTCAAGGAAATTCCGGGGTCAAACTCGGAACCGAATCCAAGAAACCCGAAGAAACAAGGCGAAAACCTGGAGAAAACAGGTATCTCTGCATGAACGATCGAGCCGCGGCGTGGTGTTTACTAACTGAGTTCACTCAATCGGAAAGTCTGCGTAAACATGCACTTGCGGTCGAGGCATGCATGCGCGCCTATGCGCGAAAGCGGGGCGAGGATGAAGACCTTTGGGGCGTGGTCGGACTGCTGCACGACTTCGATTACGACAAATACCCCAGCCCGGAGGATCATCCTTTTCGCGGCAGCGAAATTTTGAAAGAGCGCGGATACTCGGAGGAGATTCGCCGCGCAATTTTGTCGCATGCAAACTACTCCGGGGTGTCGCGCGAGTCGGCGATGGAGAAGACATTGTTCGCCTGCGACGAACTTGCGGGATTCATCACGGCCTGCGCGCTGGTGAAGCCGGGAAAGTCGCTGGCGGAAGTAGAAGCACCCTCGGTGAAGAAGAAAATGAAAGACAAGGCGTTCGCTCGTAGCGTGAGCCGTGACGACATCACGCAAGGCGCGGTCGAGCTAGGAGTTACGCTCGAGGAGCACATTAGGTTCTGCATTGAGGCGATGAAGGGCGTTGCGGGAGAGTTAGGGTTGGCGGGGAAGCTCTAGAGTTTCGAATCTCCGAATCAGTGCTTGGAGTCGCGACGATAGATCGAGAGGCCATTCTGCTGGACCGGCAGAAGCAACGCGGCTTCCAGGAAGATGAAGTCGAGGGGGTGGGCGCTGGACAAGTGTTCGCGAACGCGGGCACCGAGATGCGCGACGATCTTCTGCTTCTCCTCTGGCGGGGCAACGCTGCTGGCCTCGATGCCAATCGCGGGAGCGCTCCACTCGTTCGGGCGGTCGCCCATCGCGTATTGAAAAACGTAGAGGGCGCTGATTGCGGGAGCTTCGGCCGCCGCCGAACGCAACGAGACGAGCACCGCGTCACCGGGAAGACGCTCCGGAGCCCCGACCGCGATGGATTGGCCGGCACGCAGGCGGATCGGGGTAACCGTTGGATCATCGGGTTTCCTTAATGGCGGAATTGCTGGCAGCGGAGTGTGGCCTTGGGCCAGTGCCTCGAATTCGCGGCGCAGGATGCGCCCCGCGGGGCGCATCATCTGCCGGCCCGGGTTGAATGGGTTCACAACGATTTCGTCGGCGTCGGTACCGGCAATCATGGAAAAGATCTGTATGGCTGGCGCGGCGATGAAGGGGCGATTCGGATCCCACGCCGCGAGCACCTCAACGTCGGTAAAAACCGGTGCCAGCCTTATGCCGTTGGGGTTCACAAACAGCGTGATCTGCAGATTGGTGTTGCCCGGTAGTGTGGTCGCGCCAGATGCGAACCCGGCTGGGATCTGGTTAACGGGAAGCACCAGAATGCTTTCCAGAAACGAGCGATAGAGTTCTGCGCGCCGCTCGGGAGAATCCTTCCGGCCAACCGCATCCATCGCGTCCAAGAGGCGCTGGTTGCTTTCCTTCGTGGGCGGCTTGATGCCGTCGGGGGACGATGGTTCGAATGTCATTGCAAGGATCCGGGGACTCTAGCTTCGCACAAGACACAGCGGAGGCTTACGGCATCACGCGCAGCATCGTGACCGAGTGACCGTCGACGCGCGCGGTGTACTTACCGGTGGCGGAGCCTAGATCCTTGTGCTGCCAAAGATCACGAAGTTTCGCGGCGACGTTCCGCGGATATCCCAGGTCTTCCCAGTTCACGCTGATGTCAGCAGTCGATTGGCTGCGGTTGAAGAGTATGACGGCACGGCCTCCGTCGGCGAGTTGACGTCCCCAGACTTCAAGGTCGCCGTCTTTATGCACGCGCCGGCCCTGACGGCCGAGTGGGTCCTGGTCGATGGCGATGACTTCTTTATTGGTCAGAATTTCTTGAATGTCGGGAGCCATGGAGCGCACGTCATTTCCGGCGATGAGCGGCGCAGCCAGAATAGCCCAGAAACTGAAGTGGGCGCGGTACTCAGGGATCGTCATGCCGCCGTTGCCCACCTCGAGCATGTCTGGATCGTTCCAATGGCCGGGACCGGAGAAGGAGTAGAGATCGGCGTTGGCGTCAACGATGTCAACCACGCCGTAGCTGCAGCAGTCGCCGGGGCTCCATTCCTTCTTGCCTTGCCAGCGGTCTTGAATGTCGCCGGTGGTGCGCCAGAGATTGCCGATACCGTTTCCCCAGAGCCATGGCTTGTTCTTGCCCCACTCGCAGAGGCTGAAGACGATGGGATGCCCGGTTGCGAGCAGCGCCTGGTTCATCGTGCTATACGCTTCCTCAGCGTTGCGCGTGCCTGTGTTGCACCAGTCATACTTGAGGTAGTCGATGTCCCAGCGGGCATATTGCAGCGCATCCTGATACTCGTGGCCCTGGCTGCCGGGCCGTCCCGCGCAGGTTTTGGAGCCGGAGTCGGAGTAGATGCCGAACCTTAACCCCTTTGAATGAATGTAGGCAGCAAGCGCCTTGATACCGGAAGGGAAGCGTTGCGCATCCGCGATGATGTTGCCGTCGGCATCCCGCGAAACCTGCCAGCAATCGTCAATCACGATGTATTGATAGCCGGCGTCTTTCATGCCGTTGGTCGAGACCGCATCCGCGACAGACTTGATGAGATCCTCGCTCACGTTGCACCCAAATTTGTTCCAGCTGTTCCAGCCCATGGGCGGAGTTGGCGCGAGGGAGTTGCGATCGACCTGGGCGAGAGCAGCCGTGGACAGCAAAAGAATGAAGAAGCTGTGGCGGATGAGACGGCGCATGAGCGGGCTCCTGAGGGACGCGGGAGACATTGTAATGGGTGCGCAGACTGGCGGCGAATCTGCGCAGATTTTAGTGACGGGCCCGGCTGCACAGGTAGCCAGGGCGATCGCGCTAGGCGGAAGAGATCAACGAAGCGCTTCGGCGAGTTTGCCTCTGGCAATCACTTCCGCGATGCGGGCAAAGTCGTGATACATGACGCGGTCTTTGTCCATGGTGGGGCAGACGGCGCGGATCGCCGCGTGCGCGCGATCCAGAGGCTTGGAGGTTTTCAGCGGCGCGAGAAAATCGATCGCCTGCGCCGCGGCCATGGCTTCGATTGCCAAAGCATTGCGTGAGTTCTCAACCACGCGCTTTAGCTTGAGCGCCGCGGCCATGCCCATCGAAACATAATCTTCTTTATTCCCTGACGTGGTAATGGAATCGACCGATGCAGGGTGGGCGTAGACCTTGTTCTCGCTCACGAGCGCAGCCGCGGTGACCTGCGGCATCATGAATCCGGAGTTGAGCCCCGCGCCGGGCGCGAGAAATGGCGGGAGGCCTTCGCTGAGGGCGGGATTGACCAGCCGTTCGAGGCGACGCTCGCTGATGCCGGCGAGCGCGGTGAGGGCGATCGCGAGAAAGTCGAGCGCGAAGGCCACGGGCTCGCCGTGAAAGTTGCCCCCCGAGATGACGTCGGCGTGTTGCGAGGCAGCGCTCTGGGCGGCAGGCGAAGGAACCGCGGTGCCGCTCGCCCTGGATGCCACGGCGGGAGCCTTCGCGCGAAATACCAGCGGGTTATCCACCGCCGAATTCGTCTCGATCTCAAAGACCCGCCGGCAATGCGCCAGCGTGTCGCGCACCGCGCCGTGTACTTGCGGGATGCAGCGCAGCGAGTAGGCGTCCTGCACGCGGCCGCAATCGCGGTGCGAATCGCGAATGGCGCTGCCTTCCAAGAGTTTGCGAAGATTTTTCGCCGTCTGGATTTGGCCGGCATGCGGCCGGGCCTGGTGAATGCGCTCGTCGAACGCAGCATCGGTGCCTTTGAGCGCGTCGCAAGACATGGCCCCAATCACGTCGGCGGAATCAACCAGCGTTTCCGCGGCGAGCAGCGCCAGCGTGCCAACCGCCAGCATGGCTTGCGTGCCGTTGATCAGCGAAACCGCTTCCTTGGCTTCGAGGACGACCGCCTTGATACCTTCGCGCTTGAGCGCCTCGGCCGCAGAGATGCGTCCAGCCTTTCCCTCATTATTCCCAGAATCGTGACACTCGCCTTCGCCGATCAGCGCCAGCGCCAGGTGGGCCAGCGGCGCGAGATCGCCCGATGCGCCTACGCTGCCTTGGGAGGGTACCCAGGGCGTCACGTTGCGATTCAGCATTTCGCAGATGGTGTCGATGCAGACCGAGCGCACGCCGGAGAAGCCCTTGGCCAGCGAGTTCGCTCGGAGCAGCATCATAGCGCGGGTTTCCGCGATGGAAAGCGGTTCGCCCACGCCGACGGCATGCGAGCGGATGAGGTTGAGTTGGAGCTCGCGGATCTGGTCTCCGGCGATGCGGACGTCGCTCAGCTTGCCCACGCCGGTCGTGATGGCGTACGAGACTTTCTGATTGGCCACCAGTTCGTCGACGACGGCGCGGGCGGCGTCCACCAGTTCGCGCGCATCGGGCGCGAGCAGCACCGCGCGCCGCGTAGTGGCGATTTCCAGGACATCTTCGAGCGTCAGATCGTTTCCGTTGATGTGCAGGGCGGGCAAGAAGTCAGGTCCTCGCTGCTAGCGGCCGGCTTTAGCGTCGCAGGCGCCAGCCTGATGAAGAAAATCCAAATTCGTTTTTACCATACCGTCATGAAGCCACCAGAAACCGAGAGACTTGTCTCTGTGTCTCGGTGACTTGGTGGTGAACTCATTGCATCACAGCCTCCCGGAAAGCCTTCAAATACTTTTCCGGCAGCCTTGTTCGTTTCATTTCCGAGTTGGCCACTACATGGATGGTTTCGGCTTCGGCGATCTTTTTGTCATCGGAGAGCCGCACCAGTTCATACCCGAAGTGCACCACCGACTCGCGCACGTGCTTTAGCCAGGTCCGGACCAGGATCTCGTCGTCGTAATGGGCCGCGGCCTTGTAGCGGCAGCGCACGTCTACGACCGCGATGTAGCAGTTGTCGTCGTGCTCCATGGCTTTGTAGGAGAAGCCTAGCTGACGCAAGAGCTCGACGCGCCCGACCTCGAACCAGATGAGATGGTTGGCGTGGTAGACCACGCCCATCTGATCGGTTTCTGCGTAACGCACGCGGATGCGCGTCTCGTTCACGACGGGAGCGTGCCCGTCGGCATTTGGGCTGCTGCGCAGATTCACGCTCACTCGCTGCTCCATTTCGGCTTGCGCTTCTCAAGAAATGAGGAGACGCCTTCGCGGAAGTCGGGCGTGGCGCGAACGGCGGCGTTCTCCTGGATCGCAAGTTCGATCTGCGGGTCCATCTCGGGACGGGCGGCATTGCTCAGCAGGCGTTTGGTGTAGCGCAACGAGGCCGGGCTGTTTTCCATGAGCTGCGCTGCCAGCGCATGGGCGCGCGGCAGCAATTGCTCCGCGGGAACGACTTCATTCACCAGCCCGATGCGCTCCGCCTCAGCGGCGTCGAACAGGCGGCCGGTGAGCAGCAGGTCGCGAGCCGTTTTCTCACCTACCTGGCGTAACAGAAAAGTCGAAACGATGGCGGGCACAAAGCCGATGCGCACTTCCGTATAGCCGAACTTCGCGTCGGACACCGCCAGCGTGAAGTCGCAAAGCGTGGCGAGACCGGTTCCGCCTGCGATTGCCGCACCGTTTACCGCGGCGATGGTGGGCTTGGGAAAATCGTAGAGCGTGCGAAACAGCCGCGCCATAGTCTTGGTGTCTTCGAGGCTTTGCTCGGGTGAGCGGCCGACCAGATTTTTCAGATTGTCGAGATCCATGCCAGAGCAGAAAGCTTTGCCAGCACCGGTCAGGATCAGGATTTGCGAAGGCGACTCTTCCACTTCGCGCAGTGCGCGAAGCAACTCTTCGATCAGTTCGTAGCTGATCGCGTTGCGTTTGTCAGGCCGATTCAGCGTGATGGTCGCGATGCCGGATGCGTGGGTGAGGTCGAGGGTCATGTAAGGCATAGGCCGCAAATTTTGCAGAGAAACGGAGATCGGACTAGGTAGTGTAAATCAAGTGGCGCATGCGGTTTGCGAACGCCCGTACGGCTAGCTGCCTTCTTCGTCGCTGCTGGCTGCGGCGTATTTCGCCGCGATCCCGGCGCTGAGCTTCATTAGCGTATCGAGCGAGCGCGCGATCGGCGGTCGTACCTTACGGTCGGCTAATGCTTTGAGAACGCTCTCGGTGGCGATGTTGCCGACCAGGCTATCTTGCGCGAAAGGGCAGCCGCCGAGGCCGCCCATGGCCGAATCGAAACGCCGGCAGCCCGCGTCGTACGCGGCCAGAACTTTTTCGACCGCATGCTCGGGGCGCGAGTGCAGGTGGACGCCAATCTCAAGATAGTCGAATTCAGAGAGCACCGTCTTCACCAGTTCGCGAATCTGCTCGGGGCTGGCGAGGCCCACTGTATCGGCCAGGGAAATGGTCGTCACGCCTTCCGACTCGAGCAGACGCACCGCCTCCACGACTTCCTCAACGCTCCACGGATCGTTGTACGGGTTGCCGAACGCCATCGAGATGTAGACCACGCGATCGAGGCCGGCGTTCTCGGCCTTCGTGCCGACTTTTTCCAGTTCTTCAATCGCGTCTTCGAGTGTCTGCCGTTGATTGTTTTCGAGAAAAGTCGGCGAGACGGAGTAGGGAAAGCCCAGCGTACGCACGGCGTTGGTTGCAACCGCGCGCTCGGCGCCTTTCTCATTCACGACGATGCCGATGATTTCGACGTCATCGGGAGGATCGAGCTCTTTCAAGACTTCTTCGGAGTCGGCCATCTGCGGTACGGCGTTCGGCGAAACGAACGAGACCGCGTCGATGTGCTTGAAACCGGCATTGATCAGCGATTTCAGGTAGGCGCTCTTGATGTCGGAAGGAATGTGGCCTTTCAGGCCTTGCCAGGCATCGCGGGGACACTCGACGAGTTTGATTTCGTTTGAAGGCATGTTCACCACAGAGTCACTGAGAAAAGCAAGGGTAGCGAATTGAACGAGCGATGGCGAGGGCGCAATGAAAATGCAAGTCCTTCGCTGCGCCGAGGGTACCAGTTAAGCAGAGCAAGTCAATCTTTACGGTTTCCGCTGATAACTCCTCTCGCGCTTTTCCGCGCATCATGTCTGCAGCACGCCCACCTTGAACTCCGGAACGTCGGGGTTCAACGCGGCGGCTTCGAGCGCGATGATTACCGCATCGCGGGTTTCCATCGGGTCGATGATTTTGTCGATCCACAACCGCGCGGCGCCGTAGCGCGGATCGGTTTGCTCGTCGTAGGTGCGCTTGGTGGAGTCAAAGAGGGCTTGCTTTTCTTCGTCGCTGAGTTTTTTGCCTTCGCGCTCGAGTTGCTTGAGCTTGATTTCGACCAGCGTGCCGGCGGCTGAGTCTCCGCTCATGACCGCATATTTCGCCGTCGGCCACGCGAAGACGAAGCGCGGATCATAAGCCTTGCCGCACATCGCATAATGGCCGGCGCCAAATGAGCCGCCGATGATTACCGAAATCTTTGGCACGACGGAGTTTGACACCGCGTTCACCATCTTCGCGCCGGCTTTGATGATGCCCGACCACTCCGCATCGCGGCCGACCATGAATCCATTCACGTCGTGAAAAAAGACCAGCGGGATCAGGTTCTGGTTGCAATCCATGATGAAGCGCGCGGCTTTTTCCGCCGACTCGGTATAGATGACGCCGCCGAACTCAAGGCGCTTGTGGCCTTCGTGATCGGTCTGCTGCGAATGTAGTTTCTGATTGGCGACGATGCCGACTGCGAAACCTCCGATGCGCGCGTAGCCGCAGATGATGGTCTTGCCGTACTCCGGCTTGTACTCGTCGAAGCGGCCCGCATCGACGATGCGCCCAAGAATTTCCTTCATGTCGTAGGGCTTCGCCGGCGAGGGGTCGTAGATGCCGTATATTTCTTCTCCGGCCATAGATGGCGATTCGGGCTTGCGGCGGTCCCACGGCGACTGCCGTCGATAGCCCCACTTTTCGACGAGCGCTCGGATGCGCGCGATGCAGGCTTCGTCGTTGGGTTCCCGATAATCGACTGTGCCGCTGATGGAGGCGTGCATCTCGGAGCCGCCCAGTTCTTCCGCAGAATATTTCTGGCCGATGGCGGCCTGTACGAGAGCGGGACCGGCTAGAAAGAGGCCGCTGCCGTCGGTCATCAGGACGTGATCGCACATGACGGGGAGGTATCCGCCCCCGGCGACGCACATGCCCATAATAGCGGCGATTTGCGGCGTGCCTTGGGCGGAGAGCACGGCGTTGTTGCGAAAGACGCGGCCGAAATCGTCGGTGTCGGGAAAGACATCTTCCTGCAGCGGGAGAAATACGCCCGCCGAGTCGACGAGGTAAACGGTAGGAATGTGGTTTTCGATCGAAATATTCTGTGCGCGGATGACCTTCTTTGAAGTCATCGGGAAGAACGCGCCGGCTTTCACAGTCGCGTCGTTGGCGATGATCATGACCAGCCGAGTGTGGATGCGGGCGAGGCCGGTGATGACGCCCGCCCCGGGCGCGCTGCCCCATTCTTCATACATGCCGTTGGCGGCATAGATGCCGAGTTCGAAAAACGTGTCGGTATCAGCCAAAAGTTCGATGCGCTCGCGTGCAGTGAGGCGGCTTTTCTTGTGCTGGCTCTCGATGGCCTTCTCGCCCCCGCCCTGGGCGATTTTCTCTTCTTCGTTACGGACCTGCGAAACCAGTTCGGCCATGAAACGCATGTTGGCTTCGAACTTGGCCGAGGTGGGATCGACTTTCGAGGGCAGGAGAGTGGTCGATGCCGTGGATTCGGAGGGTGCGCTGCGATCCGCCATAAAGTGGTCCTGCGAACTGGTTACGGTATATCAGTCGAGCGGGAAGGCGCAAACCGCAAACCTCGAACGCCTGTTGCAAACCGTTTCCACCACGAATCCACAGAGTCACAGAGAAGACCATTTACGAAAACTGCTTTTGTGAGATGCGAGCTATGTCTGCAAGGCAGTTGGAAATCGGATCGTCGGCGATGGCATTGATCAGGCCGATCTGAAGTGCCCGCTCGGCGTTCAGTTTTTCGGCAGCGAGGAACATCTGTAGCGCGCGCGGTTTCCCTACCAGGCGCGGAAGCCGCTGCGTCCCTCCCCAACCGGTGATAAGACCGAGGGAAGCGCCACGATGGCCGAAGGTGGCGTTGGGCGAGGCGGTCCGGCGATGGCAGGCAAGCGCGAGATCGAGGCCGCCGCCCATGCAGTAGCCGTGAATGGCCGCATAAACCGGAGCAGGGAAATTCGCTACCGCATTCATCAACGTTTGGCCGAGGTTGGAAAATTCGAGTGCGCCGTCGGTGGTAAGGGCGGAGACTTCGTGGAGATCGGCCCCGGCGGAGAAGAATGTTTCGTTGCCAGTGAAGATGAGCGGGCGCCGCTCGCGGGCGAGAATTTGAATTTCCTGGGTGAGTTCGAGTACGCAGGCGCGCGTGAGACGGTTCGTACGGTCGGGGGATTGGAGGCGAAGGATGGATGCGCACTCCGCATGTTCGAGATTGAAAAATTGCGGCAAGGACCTACGCGTCGCGCCTTTCGAGCCATCGATCCAGGCGGCAACCGTCTTCCTCGAGCAGGAAGGTGCCAGCGCCAAAGCATTCCCCGACGATGCGGTGGGTTCCGGGATCGCGCGCGGCGCGTGTGATCCATTGCTCGCCGACGCGATACTGCGCGGCCGTGAACCACTTCTGCGGCAGGACCTCAACGAGGCCAGCGTGCGGATAAAACACAAAAAGCGCGAAAGCGGGATCATCGGCCGACATCGCTTTGTAGCTGCTCGGGACAATCAGTTCCTCGATGGTAGCGAGCTCAGGTGGAACGTCGATCTTGTGGGTTCCGGCGGGCAGCGCCAGTGGCACCTCGAAGTCCGCGACTGGCGCGGTGTGCGCATAGATGCGGTCAGCCGACTGCTTGAACCAGCCGGCAAGCTCCGCGAGATCGAAAGCTTTCAAATCGTCGGGATCGAAGCACGTGAAACGCAACGAACGGCCCTCCGGACACCACACGCCGAGAAATTGCGGTGGCACGTAGAACGGGCGGCAGTAGGTGTTCAGCGCGAGCACCGGCTGGTCGAGGTCCTGCTCGCGGCCGAGCGTGATGACGTAGCCGAGTGGGCCCTCCTCCCCGTAGTGCTTCCAGTCAAAACGCTGTCCCTCGACCGAAGTGATTGCAGGAAAGGTTTGCCAGTACCAGGGCGTCGGTCCGACGGTGGTCACGAGCAGATCTCGCAGGCGCGCTATCTCGGTCATGGTGCATCCATCTTAAACGGAGGGTTTGGATTTCTGTTTCCCGGCGAGGCCGTTGAGGAAAATCTCTTAACCGCGCAAGACGGAACGGGTTCGCTTTGATCGCGAAGAGGTGGCTACTGCGGGGACAGAAGCTATGCGGGCACGCCGCGGGGTTTCACGTTCTCTCGGATGAACTTCACGATATCGTCCATCGCGGTCCCAGGCTGAAAGATGGCCGCGACGCCGGCCTGCTTGAGACCCGCGACGTCCTGATCGGGGATGATACCGCCAAGGAGAACCAGGACATCGTCGACCTTGTTCTGGTGGAGCAGGTCCATGACGCGCGGCACGATGGCATTGTGCGCGCCTGAAAGTATGGAGAGACCGATGACGTTGACGTCTTCCTGCAACGCGGCAGAGACAATCATCTCCGGCGTCTGACGCAGTCCGGTGTAAATAACTTCCATGCCGGCATCGCGGAGCGCGCGCGCGATCACTTTGGCGCCGCGATCATGCCCGTCCAGACCGGGTTTTGCCACCAGCACGCGGATCTTGGGGTCGGCCATCGGGATCATTTAATCACAGAAAAGATGGAATCGAAATGTGTCAGAGGGTCTTGATGTCAAGGCTGCGCCACAAGTACCAGCAAGCGACTGAGCGATAGGGCGCCCAGCGCTTGGCGATTTTTTGCATATCTTTTGGCTTCGGCAGCTTGCGCTTGCGGTAGTGCTTCTTGAGGGCGACTTGGATCCCGTAGTCACCGGTGGGCAGAATGTCGGGGCGGCGGAGCGTGAACATCAGAAACATGTGCGCGGTCCAGACGCCCACGCCTTTGACCTGAATGAGGTGCTTGATCACATCGTCGTCGGGCAGGGCGGAAAGCTTTTCGAATTCGAGCAGTCCAGCCTTGGTTTTAGCGGCGAGGTCGCGCAGGTACGACGTCTTCTGCTTCGAGAGGCCAACGGCGCGCATCTGCTCGTCCGAAAGTTTGAGAATGCCTTCGGGTGTGAGCGGATCGCCGGCGGCATCGGTGAACCGCTTGAAGATGGTCGCGGCGGCCCGGCCGTTCAACTGCTGGTAGAGGATCGATTCGGCAAGATGGTGAAAGGTTGGCTCAGCATAGTTCATGCGGCAGGGGCCGACCTTTTCGATGATGGCGCGGAGGATTGGGTCCGATTTCTTGAGATGAAGAATGGCGCGGCGCATGAAAGTATGGATTCAGGACCGGTGGCGGAAGGTGCAGGAGCGCATCGGTGGAGATCCCGCACGGGCACGCGGGCGGCCCCAATCGCCATTGTCAGGCATTACCGCAAAGAAAAAAGAAAGGTGTTCCCCCGCCGAAGGACGCCAAGGCAGCTGAACTAAACAGTATTGGCTTGTTTCTCAGCCATATCGCCGATTACCGGCAGCTTGAACTTCTGGCCTTGGTACGCCTTGAAGATCATCAGTAGCCACAGGATGAAGCCAGCCAACCCGATGAGTGGCCAGAGCAAAATCGAGGCCCAGCCAAGAAGCGGGATATGGCCGAAAATGCCGAGCGCGATCCAGAGAATCATCCAGGCTACGGCGAAAAAGATATTCTGGAACGAGTGAAAGCGAACGAAGCGGTTGCGATTGTAGGGCTCGATGACCAGAAAGATGATGGCCGGGATGATGGTGACGTAGGCGAGTGCTCCGGCCACGTTTTCAGTGAGGCCACCGACCTGTGTCTGAGCCGAGGCATTGGGAGCGCTATAAGACGCTGCAGGTTGTGCCGATTGCGCGGCGCCGGCGCAGGCAGGGCAGGCGGCGGCTCCGGCAGGAATCTGGGCACCGCAGTTCGGGCAAAAGGCCATGTCGGTTCCTCGTTTTGGGGCCGGGTTTTTACAAAATAGACCAAGCGGAGACGGCCCCAAAAATTTGCAGGGAACGGTAGCAGATTCACTCCGGGACAGCAATGGAAATCCGGGCTCGTGGAGTGGAGTCTTCGTCAGGGAGGGCATGGAAGACGAAGCGCAAGTGGGTCCTCTTCCCACTCGAATCGATTGGGATCACACCGAGGATCTGAAAAGCTCAAGCGAGGTAATGCACGGTTTCTTCGATCAGGCTGGCGGTCCCGGTATAAGGGTCGCCGGGGCTATCCCATTCCATCGACAAGTAGCCTTTGAAGCCATGCTGCTTGAGGTAACCGAAGGTGCGCGGCATGTCGACATGGACGGTACGGCCGTCGGCTGCGACCTCCTGATTCTTCACGTGGCAGATGCAACACGCGTGGGCGAACATGGCATCGATGCCGGAATAGGCGTGATCCTGGGAAGAGGTCGCCAGCGAATTGCAGAAGTCGGGAAGAGTGTGCAGCCACGGGCTGTGAGCTTTCTCGACGACTTCGACAAGGAAGAAAGGGTCCTGGCTGATGGGGTCATCATTCTCGAGGCTGACCACGACGTCTTGTTTCGCGGCATAGTCGACGACGCGGCGGAGTGAATCAGCGGTGCGAGAGGCGTCGGGCCTGGCATCTTTAGCCTGCGGGAGGCTGAGGCGGATACTTTGAGAACCGAGGCCGTGGGCGATGTCGATCCATTTGTGGCCGAAGGCGACGAATCGGTCGCGCTCGGCCAAGCTGGCGGCATAGGCGCTGGCTTCTCCATCGGCTGCGATGTTGATGACCTGGCATTGGGCGCGATCGACCGAGGCGCGGAAGCGGTCGAGATACGCGGGGTCAGTGGATGGAAAGTGGCCCGACCAGGGTTCGATTTTGTTGATCCCAAATCTAGTTTTGACGTGCGCCGCGAAATCCTCCAGCCGAATCAGAGATGTCTCTGGCGCTTTCGCATCGGAGCCCGGAATGAACTCACGGAAGGGATACGAAGCGACAGCAATGCGGTCGCGCGGCGCGGCGGGAAAATGGAGCGAAGGACTAGAGGTCGAATCGAGTTTGAAAGAGAAGGCGGCAGCGGCGATGGCGGCCCGGGAGAGGAATTCGCGACGTGAGGTCGGGGGCATGGGCGCAGTGTAGCAAGAAGGGGAGAGGCGGAGCTGTGTTTCGGGTGCGTTTTGGGGCGGGATCACGATTAAGACGGGAGAGGTCAGTCCGCCGCGACTGGCAATTAGTTCAGGAGTCTGCCGATTGTGGGAGCCTGCCAAGCAACAGCTGGCCTGGCGGTGCGGTTTCTCCGCCGAGGCTGGTACAATAAGCGTTTCTGCCAGCAAGGTTTAGCAAAGTAAGTCCTCATCATTTAATCATGGGGTTGCAATGAGCATGTCTTTATGGTGCCGCACGGCAGCCGTGGGTCTGGCTGCGCTGATCTGCATCAGTTGCGGCGATGTGTACCGACCGACGATCGTGCCTGAGCCGGTTACACCCCCGAACCCGCAGAACTACCACGCGGCGTTCACGGCGAATACCAACGGCGATGCGAACAACGGAAGCGTGCTGCAAGTCGACGTATCCGGTGACACCAATGCCGGGATCACCAACCTCGGCATTGGACCGGTGCACCTTGCGGTGCAGTCGGCGGCGATTTCGACGCCGACGCGGGTCTGGTCGGCGAATCCGGGCTCGAGTTCGGTGACCGTATTTACGCCAGCGACCGTGGGCAGCAATATCGGGAGCGCGACGACCATCAACCTCCCCATCAATGCGCCGCCGAATAACACACTTCCTCTTCCGGTTTTTGTGCACTCAACCGAGACGAGCACAATGTACGTGGCGAATTCGGGCGCAGACTACAACAACGTTATCGCCATCGATACGGGGACGAATGCCATTGTGGCCACAATCCCAGTAGGGACTCATCCATGGGCGATGGCGGAGACGCCGGACGGTAAGAAGCTGTACGTAGTGAACCGCGACAGCAACGATGTGACCAGCATCAACACCACCGATCGTTCCGTGTTGCCGCCGATCTCGGTTGGGCCGACGCCGCAGTGGGCGCGGGCGCGGAGCGACAGCCATCGGGTGTGGGTGCTGGCCTCAGATGGAACGCTCTCGAATATCGATTCCGAGTACACGTCAGGCACGGTGGACACAGTTCTCGATACGCTCAGCGTATCAGCGACGACTGGGCTGCCGGTAGTCTGGACGAACTCGTTTTTCTATGACAATCGGCTTAACCGGCTACACATCCCATTTATGACGCCGGTAGCGGGCGGCGTGGTGTATGAGGACGCGATTTATAACGCAGCCGTAGATCCGCCGGCGTTGATCAGCGTGGTGCCCGTGAGTGGAACGGTCACCGCCCCGTGTGCGCAATGCACGCCGATTTCGGCGACCGCGCTGCAGGATGGAACACGCGCATATGTGGCCAGCTATACCATCGACCCAAACCCGACGAACTGTTCGGCGACGCAGGTGGTCGGTTTCGGACCGCAGAGTTGCATTGCCATGCAAGTAACGGTCATCAACTCGCTAAATAACACGGTCAGTAAGACCGTGAAACTTCCCGAAGTGGCCATTTCGCCGGTACGGAGTCCGGGGCCGCCGCAGGTGCTGGTCACCACGCCAGTGGATTGCAGCGATCCGACGGTCGTGCGTTTCCGCATGATGGACGCATCATCGGCCGACAGTTCGAAAGTCTATGTGTCGAACTGCGATGCGGGCGGTGTGGGGATCATAAGGACTTCGGACGATACGTTTGTGACGACGTTGAAAGCCGCCGCCAGCTTGCTGAATCCGATTCAGTACACGTCGAGCAGCAACACGAGCACGTATCCGCCTCCGCAAAGCCCGCTGTTTTTGGTGGTTGGGCCGTAGAAAGCGACACAGCACTCAGGAATTGCGACATTGTAGGCCGCGTTGGGTGCCCAGAGAGGCGTCAGGCCCATCTCTCTTCGTGGCGCTCGACTGGCGCCAGCGCTGCTCGCAGAATGAATTATGGACGTGCTTGGAAACCGTTCCGGATCCTAGCTGGCGGCGGTGGCGGCCCGCTCGCCCATGCGGCGGCGGTTGTAGCGCAGCGCGATATTCATGAAGACGCTGCCCATCGAAGTCTCAAAGCACAAAACCAACGCCTCGGTATCTTCGCTCGTACGAATGCCTTCTTCCGAGGTGTGCATGGTGGGGGGATGCACGCGGAAGTGAAAGCCCTGATCGTTGAGAGCGGTCACAGCGTTGCCGATGATTTGGTTGGCAAGCTCGCCGGCGGTTTCGCGGATGAGCGAATCAGTTTCGGGTAGTTCGGCGCCGGCCATCTTGCTGGCGACGCGAACCGCAGTTTCAGGATCGAGATCGAAAATGATCCGGCCTTCGATGTCACCCGTGAGGGCGATCATCGCGGCGACGCCTTTGCGGCGGTAAGCCTCTTCTTCCATGGTGAGGCTGCCGATCGACGTCGAGCATTGCAGGCCCTGTGCGAGCACCGCGTCCGCCGAATTGATAAACGGCTGGATCAACTCCATCTTCATAAAACTTAGGCCCCTGCGCCGGCTGCGGCGGCAACCACGGCATCTTCTCCAAGCACGTACTTGATAACCTCGTACAGCACTTCGGGTTTGACCGGCTTCTGCACGAAGTGCCGGGCGCCCCGCTGAAGAGCGGCCACGATGTTTTCCTGGTAACCGACCGAGGAGACCATGACGATGCGCGCGTCGGGATGCGACTGCACGATGCGCTCGGCGGCTTCAATCCCTTCCATCTGCGGCATGGTGATATCCATGAGCACGAGGTCAGGCTTGGTCCGGTCGTATTCGGTGATGGCGGTGAGGCCATCGCCAGCTTCGCCCGCGAGGAGTCCGCCAAAGGACTCAACCATGCGGGCCAGGTTCTTTCTGGCAAAGACGGAGTCGTCCACGATCAGATAGCGGACTGGCTGACCGTCCTTGCTGCGCTTGACTGCCGCAAACTGCTCCATACCAACCTCCTATTGCCTATCATGGGTACCACGCCGGGAGCTTTCCGGCTAGATAACCCTAGTTTTGCCCGGCTTTGGCGGATTTACCGCCCAAACCAAGCGGGAAGGTGGAATCCCGGCGGGCGCCTTCCGGGGCCCCCTCGGGCGTGCATTGTGCGATCAAAGTGCTGGCCAGGGCGTCCAGATGCACGACGCGGGTGGCGTATCCGCGGTCGATGGCTGCTTTCGGCATGCCAAAAACCACGCAGGATTCTTCGCTCTGGGCGATGGTCATACCGCCCGCGGCTTTGACGTGACCCATCGCTTCGGCACCGTCGTCGCCCATGCCCGTCATCAAGACCGCAATGGTGGACGGACCAAATTCTTCGGCGGCCGATCGGAACAAGACCTCGACTGACGGCCGGTGGCCGTGGACTGGGGGATCGTCGCTGAGAACCGCGACGTCGCCTAGAGGAAGGCGTTTGACCTTCATGTGGCGGCTGCCGGGGCAGATCAGGATGCGTCCCGGTAGGAGCAAGTCGCCGGACTGCGCTTCCTTGACGCGCAGGGCGCAGGTCTCGTCGAGGCGGCGGGCAAACATCTCGGTGAAGTTTTCCGGCATGTGCTGCACGACCAGGATGGTGCCGGGGAAATCGGCCGGCAGCTGCGAGAACACGTATTGGAGCGCGTTGGGGCCGCCGGTAGAGACGCCAATGACGACCACCCTCGAGGCCAAGCGACCCGCGACCGGGTTCGCTTTAGGTTGATTGACGCGGCTGGGCAGATGGGGAACCGGGACGCTCTTGCTGTAGGCGGCGGCCTTGATCTTGCCGATCAGCTCGGCAGCAATCTGGGGCATTGAGTTGGAGACGTCTTTTGGTTTGGCGACGAAATCGAAGGCGCCGAGACCAAGAGCCTTGAGCGTGATGGAGGCACCATCGGTCGAGTGGGCGCTGACCACAATCACGGGCACGGGGTAAATCTTGCGCATGACCGCTTTGAGCATGTCGATGCCATTCATGCCCGGCATCTCGAGGTCGAGCGTGACGACCTGGGGATTGAGCTCTTCGATCTTGCGCAGGCCGAAGCTGCCGTCCATGGCAGTGCCTACGACTTCGATGGAGCTGTCGGCGGCGAGAATCTGCGGGATGAGCTTCCGCATCAGCGCGGAATCGTCTACCACGAGAACGCGGATCGGTTTCGTCATGCGCGTCCTCCAGCCCCCGGAATGCTGAGGCGCACGCGATCGGCGTGAGTGAGCAGCAGGCCCGAGACGATGCGGCCGGTTTCAGCCTCCGGGGCCATGCGGGTGAAGCGTTCGAGAATCGCTGAAAGATTAAGGATGAGGACGACCCGTCCATCGCCGAGGATGGAAGCGCCGCTGACCAGGTCGGTGGTAACTGCGTGATCGTCCAATGCCTTGATCACTAATTCTTCTTCCCCTTCGAGCCCGTCGACGATCAGGCCGAACTTACGTTCGCCGGCACTGATTACCAGAACGAACAGCTTCTGGTTTTCCGTCGAGAACGATTGCCCGAGCCGGACGAGCGGCAGGACCTGATTGCGAAGTTGGATGACCTCGTAGTGGTCGACACGGTGAACTTCGCCGGCCACGGTACGAGCGATTTCGACCACCGCATTAAGCGGGATCGCGTAGAGCCGCTGCTGCACGTGGAAGAGCAGGGCCTTGATGATGGCCAGGGTGAGCGGAAGCTTGAGCCGGAAGGTCGTGCCTTTTCCGGGAAACGTTTCTACGTGAACACTGCCCTTCAGGCGATGGAGCACGCTCTGCACCACGTCCATGCCGACCCCGCGGCCTGAAATTTCGGTAACCTCCTGCGCGGTGCTGAAACCGGGACGAAAGATGAGGTTCAGCGCGTCGGCCTCGCTGACGCGCTCGGCCTCCTGCGCGGTAAGCATGCCGAGTTGGACCGCTTTTGCCTTGATCTGCTGGGCATCGATACCGCGGCCGTCGTCGGAGATCTCGAGGATCACCTGATTGCCCTGGTGATGGGCGTTCAGCCGAATGCGCCCTCGGGCCGGCTTGCCGGCACGCTCGCGCTCGGTAGCCGACTCGATGCCGTGGCTGATCGCATTACGTACGAGGTGGGTCAACGGCTCGGCGATGGCGTCAAGAATGCTTTTGTCCAGGTCGGTGTCCTGGCCGGTCAGCACGAGGTCGACATCTTTTCCGCACTGGAGAGCGACATCCCGCACCATGCGAGGGAAGCGGCGGAAGAGTTGCTCGACCGGCACCATGCGGATCTTCATCACTGAACGCTGGAGATCGTTCAGCACGCGCGTCTGAAAGCCCATCGCGTCGGCGAACTTGCCGCGCAAAGGATCCTTCGGATGAAGCTTGGCATATTCGTTGATGGCCTGCTGGAACATGGACTTGCCGATAATCAGTTCGCCAACGAGATTCAGGACGCTGTCGATACGCTCAGCATCGACGCGGAGAATGCTTTCGGCTAATTGCGTTGGCGTGCTGGGAAGCGGGGTCTCGTCGAAGTGCTCGAACGAAGACGGCGTCGCTTCGATTGCGGCTGCGGAATTTTCGGGAGCTACGGGCTCTTGCGCGACAGCGTCAGGCACGGGAGCGGGCGCGGCCGGTTCTGCTGGAGCAGAGCGCTTCGCGGGCTTCGTTGCAGGGCTGAGAAGATCGCAACGCGCGGAGGCGAGGATCGTCGGAATCTTGCACTTGGCCGCTACCTGGGCGGCATCGTGTTCGGTCGCAAGCAGAATCTCGATTTGCATGCTGGCCGAGGCGCTGCCGGCTTCCGGACGAACCGCGAGGACTTCGCCGATGCCGGCCAGTGCATTTTGCAAAAGCTGGCGGCCCGCGATCGGCATGGCACAGTGGGGATCGATCTGCGCCACGATATGAAAGACCGCAAGTCCACGCTCCTGCGCGTTTGCCAGGGCGAGGCGCTCATACTCGGTCCAAGTCGAAAGGGTTGCACTGGCCTTGGTGGCTTTCGTACGGCCCCTTTTCTTTCCTTCGGGAGCCGCGGTGAGCTGGTGAATCTTCTTGCGGAGCGGCTCGCAAGACGGCAGCCGGGAACCTTTCTGATAGGCAGCCAGCAAGGCGGCGAAGAGGTCGGCGGCGGCGAATGCAATTTCGGCGATTCCGGCGTGGGCGGCGGCAGCAGCATCCAGCGCCAGCGCATCTTCCAGTTCGTGTGCGATCTCACTAAGCTCGCGATAGCCGCAGGCGGCCGAATCACCCTTCAGCGTGTGCACCGTGCGACGGATGCTGCGGACAATTTCGCTGTTGGCCGGGCTTTTTTCGAGCTGAAGCGCGTCGTCGTTGAGCGACTGCAGGAGTTCCTGCGCACTCTCAAAGAACAGTGCGCGGAGTTCGGCCATGCGCTCGTCATGAGGCGGGGTCATGCGCCATCCTCCAGACGAACGTAGGCGGTGCCGCTGTTGCGATGCACCATCTGAAACTTATCGGTGAGGCCGAGCAGGCTCTCCGCGTGGCCGACGAACAGATAGCCGCCGGGATTCAAGCAACGGTAGAACTTGTCGATCAGACGCTTCTGCTCGGCTTCGTCGAAGTACATCATGACGTTGCGGCAAAAGATGACGTCATTGCGCTGGGGCAGATATTCGGTCTTCAGATTGTGAAAGTCGAAGTGGATCAGTTCCTTCAGGGCCTTCTTGACGGCATAACGCTCGCCGATCTTGTCGAAGTAGCGAAGGCGATAGGTATAGTCGACCGAAACCATCTGGGTTTCGGTATAGGTGGCGTCCTGACCGTGACGCAGCACGGAGTAACTGATGTCGCTGGCCAGGATTTCGACCTTCCACGGGGGCGGAATCAGCGGTTTGGGCAACGGCGAATCGTACGGCAGCGCGTTCCGCAGGTAGTAGTAGGCAAGCGCATCCACGACCTGCATGCCCATGGTGTAGGCTTCCTGGCCCGTCGAACAACCTGCGCTCCAGAAGCGCAGCGAGAAGTCCCGGCGCTCCTGCTTGCGGCGCAAGAGGTCTTCCAGGACGAAGCGCTGAAACAAATCGAGCTGCGCCTTGTTGCGGAAGAAGCTGGTCTCGTTGACGGTCAGATTCTCTAAGAGCTGTGCGAGCTCGTGCTTGCCTTCGTCGCTGATCAGAAGCCGGTAGTAACTGTAGAAAGAGTCGAGGCGGCACTCGCGTAAACGGCGCACCAGCCGGTCCTGCAGGAAATGCGTGCGCCGCTCGTCGAAGTGCATGCCACACTCCTGGTAGACAAGGGCCTGCAAGAGTTTGAGTTCCGCTTCGGTGATGATGGGCGCCGGGGCGCTGGATGAGCTCATGATCGGTTCGGAAGCTATTCGCGTCTCAACGTGCACTCGCGGCGCGAGCTTCCGGTTTGGGGACGCCGGAAGGCTTGCCATCGCCAGCATCTTTCTTATCCTGTTGCAGTCCGCTGAATTCGAGCAGCTTGTTCACATCCAGCAGCATGATTAGCCGGCCCTGGTACTTGCCGAGCCCGGTGACGCAGGTCAAACCGGAGTCCTGCATGACGGCAGGCGGAGGTTCGACATCAGCTGCGGGAATTTTTAAAACCTCAGAGGCGGAGTCGACGATCAGTCCCGACAGCCGGCCCAAATGTTCCACCACCAGGATGCGGCTGCGGCGCGAACCGGAGACTTGGGCGATGCCGAAGCGCTTGCGCAAGTCGATGACTGAGACGATCTTGCCGCGCAGGTTGATGACGCCCTCCATAAACTCGGGGGCGTCCGGGACGGCAGTGATCTCGGGCACGCGCACGATCTCGTGCAAAGAGGTGATGGGGACGCCGTAGGTCTCGCGGCCCACCTGGAACCCGACGATATGCAATTCGCGGCTCATGCGGCTCCCGTTTAGCTGCTGGCTCCGGCGGCAGCGTGACGCACGCCGAGGAGCGGACGGTCGTCGCGCTTGGCGACTCGCCGGTCGATGTCGCCGGTGTTGCCGGCAACCCGTTCCATGGCGTCGAGCAGTTCTCGTGACATCTTCGACATCTGCTCGGCCGAGGCAGCAAGTTCGGTTGAGCCCGATGTGCTCTGCTGCACCAGTTCGCGCATCCGCTCCATGGCTTTGACCACCGCCTGGGCGCCGGAAGCCTGCTCTTCGACGGCCGAGTTGATCTCGTGGGTGATTTCGTTCAGGCGCGTGGTCGCGCGAGCGATCTGCGACGAGCCATGCGACTGCTCGTTGGTCGCGGCCCCGATCTCCTGCGCGAACTTGTAGACCTCAGTGACAACGTTGGAGATCTTGCGCAAGGCGCCGTTGAGTTCGCCTCCAAGCTCGAGGCCTTCGTTGACGATGGAGGTCGATTGATCCATGTTCTCGACGGCTTTGCGGGCTTCTTTCTGGATGCTCTGAATCAGCTCGGAAATTTCCTTGGTCGACTGGGCAGACTTTTCTGCGAGCTTGCGGACCTCGTCGGCGACGACGGCGAATCCGAGGCCGTGCTCGCCTGCGCGCGCCGCTTCGATGGCCGCGTTGAGCGCGAGCAGGTTAGTCTGCTCGGCGAGGTCGTCGATGACCTCGATGATCTTGCCGATGTCGTCGGCGCGCTGGCCCAGCGCATCGATGATCTGGCCCGAGGACCGGATGGTGTTGTTGATCTTATTGAGCCCTTCGGTGGCCTTGTCCATCGTGGTGATGCCGCTGTGCACTTCTTCGCGGGAGCGATTGGAGATGTCGAGCAGGACTTTGGCCGTGTCGGCCACGCGCTGGATGGAGGCTACCATCTGGTCGATCGAGGCGGACGTTTCGCTGACGCTGGAGGCTTGGGTCTGCGTGCTCTTCACCATGTTCTGCACGTTGACGCTCATCTCGTGCATGGTGCTGGTGACTTCATCGATGGCAGAGGAAGCCTGCAGGCTTACCTTGGCCGATTCGTCGGAGGCGCCGGCTACCTGGTTCGAGGCACTGGCGACCTGGGAAGCAAGATCGCGGACACTTCGGACCAGGTTTCGCAGGCTCCGCACCATCTGCTGGAAGGCGTTGCCGAGTGTGTCGTGCTTGGAGCGGGGTTCGACCTCGACGCCGAGGTCGCCGCTGGCGATGGCTTCGGAAACGGCTGCCATCTCCTTGAAGTAGAAAACCATCTTCTCGAAGGTTCGGCCGAGTTCCCCGATTTCATCCTTGCGCTTGGTGTCGATCGCGAGTTTTTGTTCGAGGTCGCCATTGTTGCCGATGTTGTGGGCGACGTTCATCAGCTCAGTGATGGGCCCGGTGATGGATCGAGCGGTCCGCAGAGCGACGAAGGCCCCGATAATGAGGGCGATGATGGTGGCGCCAATCGAAAGCCTGGTGGCGTAGGACGCGGCCCGGTCGTTCGTTTCTTTCGTGGCGTCGAGGATTCTGTGGTTTTCACGGTCCGCGCTTTCCAGCGCTTCCGTAGAATTCTTCACCCAGGAAGATGCGTCTTTCTGCAGATAGAAGATCTGCAACTCGGCGACGGTGGCGTTGCCGCTATCCACGTCCTTTCGTTTTTCGACGAGAGGCTGGGCGAATTCCTTGGCCCAATTGCTTTCGAGATCCTGCACCTTCGCCAGGGCGTTTTTCTGAATGTCGGAGGAGGCGAGCGATTTCGCTTTTTCGAGCTTCTCGTTGAGGGTGCGAACGCCCTCGTTCATCCGGTCGACTTCCCGGGTGTCGCCGCTGAGCAGATAATTCGAGAGATAGAGGCGGTTCTGCATCATCTGGAAGCGCACTTCCGAGGTAGCGTTGGTGGAATCCAGAGAGTTGGAGAAAGCGTCGCGAGCTGCCTGCTCCCGGTTGAGGGCCGTCCAGTTGACTCCGAAGAGGATGAGAACCAGAAGGCCGATACCGCCAAAAGTCAAATAGAGCCTCTTGCCGAGGCTCATGTCGTCGCTGTTAAGCCAGTTCATTGCGCGCCTGCCGTCGGATCGAACTTGAACTCCACCACGCCGGTCGTTTCTTCCGGGCCGGTTTCAAAACGCCACTTTTTCACTGCATCGAGCGCCGCGTTGGCCAAAAGGGGATGTCCGCCGATCACCTTCATCGTTTTGACCGTCCCGTTGGGGGCGATCGTGATCTGAACCTTTACGACGCCCGCGATGTTCATCTGGCGGGCAAGACTGGGGTAGACAGGCGAGATGCGCGACTTGACCTTGCGCGGCAAGTCATCCTGAGCCCAGAGCCGCGGGGCGGGGACGGAAAGGAGTGCGATGAGAGCCGCGAAAATCGCGGTGGCCAGCCACGACCGCGTTTGCCGTAGAGACACAGTTCCTCCTAAAAGCAAACAAATCCTATCCCGCAACGAGCAAAGTCGGTGCCGACTTTGTGCCTCTCCACGTTACGAAAGTGACCGCAATCAAGTGCTTACAACTGAAGAGGATCACGCGCCCAGAAGGGGCGTGCGCGAGGTCGGGCAAGTTACCTTTCGTCTCACCCAACCGATGATCGGCCGTAGAAATCTCAGAGTGAGACAAGCCGGATGCTCAATTTGGGATTTCCCAGTAAGGCACCCGTAGCCCTAATTCCCTTGACTCAATTTGAGATAGAACGTAGTTTGCCATTATCTTCAATTACTTGTAGAGAATTGCGCCATTTCCAGGTGGTGGTTTTCTGAGTCAGCAAGCTGAAAACGTGATGCTGCTGCGCAGTGTGACCGCTCGGACGGACGAAGCGTTCCAGCAACTCCTGCTGCGATTCTCGGCGGCGGCTGCGCGCGGGGCGAGCGCCAACGACCTGCTGGTCTTGTTCTGCCGGGAAGTGCGCGAGTTTTTTCAGGTCAGTGGTGTCTATTTCTGGCGCTCACTCTCGCCGGACGAAATGATCGGAGCAGAATCCGACGGCGTTGCGGTCGAGCGCTTCACCGGACTACGCCTCAGGGCGGACCAAAGTGCTGTGACCGCGGAGGCGATCCGGAAACACCAGACCGTATTCGTGAACGGTGTGGACCCGCAGCGGTACAAGATCGCGGGCGAATTTGGTGCGCGGTCGTTGATGGCCACTCCGCTCGTTGTTTCGGAGCAGGTGATTGGCGCGTTGACCTTCCTGCACGACCGCGATCCGGACTTCTTCACCGAAGACCTGGCTGCAAAGGCGACGATACTGGCGGGGCAGTTAGGCAATCTGCTGGAAGCACGGCGGCTCAGCGAGGCGAACCGCGAAGATCATCGGCGAGCTGAGATCCTCGCAGAGGTCGCGCATGCCCTCCACGGCGTTCCTGACGTGAACGCTGTGCTCGAGGCTTTAGCCGACCGGATCCGGGTGCTGCTGCGCACCAAGCTGGTATGTGTGCTGCTGCGCCAGGACGGACCGTTCGAATTGCGCGCCGTGGCTGGAGAGAATCCGCAACTGGTGACCTTGGCGCGCTCTCGGCACGATCGAAACACCCTGCGCGTGGCGGCAGATCTGGCGGCGCGGGCCGTCGCTGCCGGAGAGGTCTTGACGGTCTCGATCGAGTCGGCATCGCATGCGCTCGCCGATCTTGTCCCCTCGGGAATGCTGGTAGCCGCACCCTTCCGGACATCGCGCACGCAAGGCGCAATTCTGGTTTATCCCCGGCAAGATGGCATCTTCACTACGGATGAGCGCTCCCTGGTCTCCGCAGTCGCAGGATTCGGGGCGGTTGCCGTAGCCAACGCCGAGTTGTATGCCACGGCGCGCGGTCAGGCACATGAACTTCACCAGTTGCTCGAGATCTCTTCCGAACTGGGATCGATCGGCAAGCTGGATCAGTTTCTGGGCGCATTCGTGGTGCGTGCCGCTGATTTCTTCGGATACCGCAGGTGCTTTGTTGCGCTCCTGGAGGACAAAATTTTCCAGGTACGTTGGGGTGCGGAAAACGGCGCATCGCGACCGGTATGCGAGATCTTTCCCGAGGGCGTCGCCACGAGCGTATTGAAGTCTAGAGAGATTTTCTGGACCGACGACGCGGGCCGTGTTCCTGGCGCGAATCTTGGCGTCATTCAAAAGTTCAAGGTGAAGCAGTTGTTGGCGGTGCCGCTCCTCGGATCTGATGGCAGCGTATTGGGAATGTTTGGGCTGTTGGACCGCACGGATGGGGCCGGCATCTCGCCGGAGGACTTGCGGCGAGCACGCGCCCTCGCGGCTCAGGTAGCGGTGGCGCTCGAGGTCAAACGGAATCTGCAATCGTCAGAAGAATTGCGGACACGAGCCGAAACCCTGGTTGAACTGGCGCGCGAACTCGACGACTCGTTGAACCGATCGGATTTCGAGAGACGCTTCGTTGCCCGCGCCGCGGAACTGCTTGCAGCGCAGGCCGGGGCACTCGCCCTGTATGAAGACTCCGCTCTGGAAACAGTGGTTCTGCAACAGCCCGGCTCCGCGGATACGCCCGGCGACCGGTCGCTCGAAAGGCGTTTGAGCCATGGGTTGGAGGAATCCCTGGCCGAGCACGAGGGACGCTGGTATAGCGGGCCGGCTGCTGAGTTGTTAGGCAGCAGTCTGGCGGGAGCACTCGGCTGGAAAGACTGCCTGATCCTCCGATTGAAGAGCGGCTCGGCCGACACTATCGGGGTGCTCTGCCTGGCCAACCGCGATCAGGCGCTGACCGCGGAGGATGCGCAGTTATTGAATGCCGTGGCTGGACATGCCGCGGTCAGCATCCAGAATGCCCAGCTCTTCCGGCGCATGGATAAAGCCAATCGACACTGGGTCGAGGTGTTTGATGCGATCACCGATCTCATTGTGGTGCACGACGAAGCCTGCAACGTGCTGCGGGTAAACCGCTCTATGGCGGATTTCATTGGGGTTTCGCCGCAGGAGTTGATTAGCGTCCAGATGCGGGCCTTGTTGGCGCTGGGCGAGGACGCGCAGGGACGACCCTGCCCGTTCTGCCGGTCGATGGTGGACGGCTCCGACGAATATGTGCACCGCGTGCTGGATCGGACCTACCTGGTTTCCACGTCGCGCATTCACGGGGAAAATGGGCAGCGACGGCACACGGTTCACGTGCTCAAGGACATCAGCGACCGACGCGAAGCGGAGCGCCGCTATCGCGAGTTGTTCGACAACATTCAGGAAGGACTGTTCTTCGCCGTACCGGATGGCCGCTTCGTGGAGGTGAACGACGCGCTGGTACGAATGCTCGGGTACGCCAACCGCGAAGAATTGCTCAATCTGGACGTCGCTCGCGACGTCTACCTGTCTGCAGAGCGGCTGGAAGAACTGGGGCGCACGATGCAGGAAAAGGGTGTGCTGCGCAATTATGAGGCGATGCTGCGCCGCAAGGATGGAATGCCCATCCACGTGATGATCAACGCGTTCGCCGTGCAGGATGGAGAAGGTCGCCTCCTCCAGTATCGCGGGCTGATGCTGGATATCACGGGCTTGAAAAACTACCAGACGGAGTTACAGCGCGAGCGCGACTTCTCCGGAAAGATCCTGAACAACACCCAGAGCCTGATCCTGGTAGTAGATACCGCGGGTCTGATCAGTTATGCCAACCGCCGCTGGGATGACGCTGGATATGACAGGCGCGAATTGTTAGGGCGCCCGCTCAAGGACTTGATCTCCGCAACACGGCGTCAGGCGCTCGAAGAGGGGCTCCGAGAAACACTTGCCGGCTGCCAGGTCGATAACCTCGATCTTCACGTCGAACGGGGTGACGGGCGGCTGGGGCAGTTCAGCGTCAATCTGAGCCCGATGCGCGATGAGCAGGGAATCGTCACCAGCATCGTGGTGGTGATGACCGATATCACCGACGCCGCTATCCTGCAGTCGAAACTGCTGCACGCCGAGAAACTTGCGGCGGTGGGGCAATTGGTTTCGGGTGTAGCGCATGAGGTGAACAATCCGCTGACCGCGATCCTGGGATTCGCGGACTTGCTGATGGAGAACGCGGAACTCCCCGAAGCTGCGAAAAAAGATCTGCGGGTGATCCTGCAGGAGGCACAACGCACGAAGCAGATCGTGCAGAACCTCCTCAGCTTTGCGCGGCAGATGCCGCCCCAGCGGAAGCTGGTACAACTCAATTCGATTTTGCGCCGGACCGTGCAGTTGCGGGCCTACGACTTTAACAGTCATGGCGTGCAGGTGGTCGAGCACCTGGACGAGAACCTGCCATCGGTGGTGGGCGACGCCCACCAGTTGCAGCAGGTTTTCCTCAACATCATGAACAATGCATACGACGCGGTCCGCGACACGGGAAGGCCGGCACGAATTGAGATCATGACTGCCACATCGGGAGAGAACGTTGAGGTGTCGTTCCGCGACAACGGGCACGGAATTACATATCCCGAGCGTATTTTCGATCCTTTCTTTACCACCAAGGAAGTGGGAAAAGGGACCGGACTGGGCCTCAGTATTTGCTACGGAATTGTTCGCGAACATAACGGCGAGATCCTTTGCCACAACAACACCGGCAGCGAGGGGGCGACGTTCATCGTGCGTCTGCCCGCCGCCGCCGAGTCTGCCTCTTTGGGGGCGGCCGCAGGAGTCGTACAACGATGAGTCAACCTTCTTTGAAGCCAGATCCAGCGCCAGTTCTGGTCATCGAGGACGAACCCGCAGTCCTGGGGTTTGTCCGTTCCACACTGGAGACCTACGGCTATGCCGTAGTGGGTGTAGGTTCCAGCGTGGAAGCCTTGCAGTTGTTGGAGAACGGAAACTTTCTGGGAATCGTCTCGGACATGGTGACGCCTGGCGGAGTGGACGGCGCCAAGATGCACGCCTGGATCTCCGCCAATCGGCCGGACCTGGCCGCCCGCCTCGTCTTTATGACGGGGGATATCGCAAACGAAGACACCGTGGCGACGCTGCGCAAAACCGGTGCTCCGTATCTGGAGAAGCCATTCCGGGTGCAGGACCTGATTGCCGCCGTCCAGAAAACTATGGGGAAAGCTCAGTGAGTGACGATCTTCGAATCCGCCTGCTCGTTGTTGATGATGAGGAGAGCATCCGCCGCCTTTGTATGACGGTGGGTGAGGCTCTGGGCTTCGTATGTCTGCAAGCCGAGAACGGCGAAGCCGCACTGGCGCTGCTTGAGGAGCAACCGACGCACATGATCCTGACGGACCTGGTCATGCCGCAGATGTCGGGGCTGGAGTTCTTGGAACGCGTCAAGAAAATGATGCCACGCACGGAAGTGGCGGTCATGACCGGTCATGGTTCCGTCGAAACCGCGGTCCAGGCCATGAAGTTGGGCGCATACGACTATATCGCCAAGCCGTTTTCGCCGCTGGAGGAGTTGCGCCTGTTCTTGCGTCGCATGGCGGAGAAGGTTCAACTGGTGGAAGAAAACCAGTTCCTCCGTGACCGCGTGGATACCGAGAGCCAGCTTCACGGCATTGTCGGATCGTCGGCGAAGATTCAGGACGTTCTGCGCATGGTCTCGAGACTCAAAGACACGCGCACGCCCGTGCTCATCACCGGAGAAAGCGGGACGGGAAAAGAACTGGTGGCGCGCGCGATTCATTTCCGCGGAATGTTCGCCAGCCGTCCCTTTGTTGCGGTCGATTGCGGCTCGCTGGTACCGACCCTGATCGAAAGCGAGCTCTTCGGCTACGAGAAGGGTGCCTTTACCGGTGCATTACGTTCAAAGACCGGATTGTTCCAGGCAGCCGACGGAGGAACGATCTTTTTGGATGAGATAGGCGAACTGCCGCTCGAGATGCAGGCCAAGCTCCTCCGCGTTTTACAGGAAAAGGAAGTGCGGCCGGTCGGAAGCAATCAGAAGATGAAGGTTGACGTGCGGGTGATCGCTGCGACCAATCGAGACCTTGAAGCCGAATACCGGACGGGTGCCTTCCGCAAGGATCTCTACTTCCGATTGAACGTCGTGACATTGCACGTTCCAGCGCTGCGCGAGCGACGCTCGGATATACCCATGTTGGCGCACTGGTTCCTGGAACGGTTTGCACCGGGCAGGACGGTGCAGATCACCAACGCGGCCATGAAGTCCCTCTTGCAATACGACTGGCCGGGAAATGTGCGCGAGTTGGAGAATTGCGTGGAGCGGGCAGTCGCTCTGGGAGATCAGCAGCGTTTTGATGTCTGCGATCTGCCTCCGGCGGTCGCATCCGCTTCGCCCTCGAGTGAAATCGGTACGCCGGGATCGATCCCCGTGCTGACTTCGACCGATCTGGAAGACATCGAGCGGGCGACCATCGAGCGGGTTTTCCAGCAGGTGAAAGGCGACAAGGTGCTCGCAGGGAAAATGCTGGGTATCAGCCGTGCGACGCTTTATCGAAAGCTGAAGCGTTACAACATTGGAGCGCAAGCGGGCGAGCACTCGCCGAGTGCAGCGCTGCAGTAGGGAACCCCAAAGCTACCCTTCGGTTCAGATGAGCTGCCGATTTTGCATACGGTCTGAGCGCCAAAATGCGGCCGAGGCGCAGCTGCAAGTAGGAATTTTCTGAGACATTGTTTCAGTTTGAGACGACGCGAAGATTGGCTTCGCGTGGAAGGTAACGTGTCTGCGGGAGTGAAACTGATTTGGAAGGACTTAGCAATATGAACTTTCGTGCTTTTCTTTGGAGTGCCGAATGCTCCTATGATCGGCGTAAACGCGGATTCCGACGGCTCCCCGGAAACGCATCTTTCTAACCGGAAAGAAGGGGAGCCCTGACCGCTTCGGATGAGGTTGCATTTGGCGCACAAGGCCCCTTCTGCAGGTGTCGTGCCGCAAGCCACACGAGTGGCGCGGCGGGCCGTTCTCTTTCCCGCGTCGACACCGTTTTTGGTGCGTCGCCGTCTGTCGTGGTTGGGCCACTCACGCCTTTGGATTTCTGCGGAAAAGCTTTGGAAGCAAATGATGGGCCGGTTCTTGAAGCCCTTCGGGTCGCGCGTCTCGCCGGGTACGGCGAGGCAAGCCCGAATTCTTGAGTTTGAAAGCGTCCGACAGCGCTCTTCCCGCCGAGCGACGACAGGATTGTGAAATTATGAACCCGACTGAGTTGAATGAATTGACCACGCAGTGGAACGTTGCCAGGCTTCTGCATCCTGCCTACTCGGCGCTGGCGCGCGAATTCGTGATTGAGCTCGAACCCTGTGCCGATCTGGAGAGCGGCATTGAGACGCCGCCGCGTGAGTCGGTGGAACAGGCGTCGCGCTGGCTGCTCGATATGGATGAGCGCATCCAGGTGCACCAGTTGCGTCAGTTCCTGCAGACCAGCCCATTGGCAACTTCGGAAGTGCTGGGCACGATGCTGACGCACCTGCTGCAGAAGCCGGAGAAATCGCCCTCGGACCGGGACAAGATCGACTTTCTGCTGGTGCAGTTCTTTTCGCAGGCAGCTCCCTCGCGCCTGGAGGATTCGCAAGTCACGGAAGAATATGTGGCGCGCTTGCTGGCGCCGATTCTCGGACAGGTCGAGCTTTCGAAGCCGGCATGGCTGAAGCAGGTCGAAACAGTGCTGGAGCACGCCCGCCGCGTGAAGTCACTCGATGAGTTGCTGCACAGTGGTGTGCTTGAGCAAGGACGCCGATTGAAGGTGCAGAGCGGCGAGAATTATTTCCTGCCGGTAGCGATGGTCACCTTCACCCGGCTCAGCTTCCTGATTCGGCGCCGGTTCTTCCACCTTATGCACGATGATCTGAATGTGATCTTCGATGGCTTGCGCGAGTTGGAAGCGAAAGGACAGCAGACGATCGATTGCCGCCGCGCCCAATTCTCCGCTGAGGAGCCGATCTTGCGGCTGCGGATGATCTGCCAGTCGTGGAAAGTCATGTTCCAGGCGGAATACTCCTCGGGCCAGCCGCTCCGAATGCTGGTAGACCTGAGAGCGGCAGTAGACGATGCGCTAGGCCGAGGCGCAACTCCGGCGAAACCCGCGGCGAAGGCGGGAGGCAACGCGCCTGCCGCGGCAGCTGCGAAGAAACCGATTGCCGCAGGTGCGACGAAGCCGCCTCTGGCTGCGCGCGCGGCCGCGGGAGCTCCTGCACCGGCGCCATCGAAAGCGGCGGCCGCCAATAGCAAGGCTCCTGTGAAGGCGCCCACCGCAAAACCAGCAGCCAAGTTTAATGTCGCTTCGGATGACACGCCGGAATTTGAAGTCTCGACCGGCGACTGGAATCCGGACACGGGCAACCAATAGGCGGAGATCCTGATGGCACCGAATTCATCTCCGCTCGATTGCTCGATCCTCGTCATATCCGATGATGCCACCTTTGTGGGCACCCTCCTCAGTTTGTGGGGCGAGCCGGATACTTCGCCACATCTGAAAGTGGTCCGAAGCGAGGCGTGTGCCGGCCAGCGAGCGGCGGACTTTCAATTCGTGCTGCTAGGAGGACTGCAACCCAAAGTTTGTCACCAGGTTCTCGAAACCTTCCGCGCCGGCGCGACTCCCGTGATCGTGGTCACCGATGATCAAACCGTACTGGTGGGCGAAGCGAACTCGGCCAATGTGCTGCTGCTAAAGGATCTGCCTCAATGGCACGAACTGCTCGGTGTGCTGGCTGCCGAGGTTACACGTCGAAGTGCATCGCAGGCTCAGGTGCGGCGGATCGAGCGCGCAAATCAATCCCTCGATTGCGAGGCCAGGTTGGGCCGATATGTGATCGACGCGCGCCACAACTTCAACAACGCGCTTACCTCGGTCCTCGGAAACGCGGAGTTACTCCTGCTTGAGGAAGAAAAGTGGGCTGAGACCGAGCGCAAGCAGATTGAAACGATCCGCGTCATGGCATTACGCCTGCATGAGACGGTGCAACGCTTTTCGTCGCTTGAAAAAGAGCTGCGAGCGGGAAATAGCGATCGTAGCTTGGACTCCCAAGCTGGAAGCTCGGGACAAATTCGCAAGACGCAGTACAGCGTGAAGAGTGCGGAAGACTACCCGCACGCGTATGCCCAGGCTGCGGGTGCAGATTAGTACGAAGTCTTTCGTGTAAAGAAATCGAACGAGGCAGCTCAACCCCTCCTCCAGCTGCCGATGAATCAATCATGCCACAAGTCGGCGTACGTCCTCTTGAGGGACGCTGCCGGCGATGGAACGCGATGAACACGGGACTCAATCTTGGGGAGCCAGCTCCGCGCAGCGGCCAGAAGTTTCATGGCGTGTTGTTGGACCATGAGTTGTCAGACCTTCGCCTGCTGGTAGAACGGAAGGCTGGGGTGCTGCTGGATTGCCCGCAGCATGAGCTCGTCGATCGTCTGGGTCAGTACATGGAGTCGCGGCGATTCACTTCGTTTGCGGACCTGATGGGCCGACTGCAATCTTCCGAAACCGAGTGCGAGAGCTTACTGGAGCGGTTGCTCAACGATGAAACCAGCTTCTTCCGGCATCCCCAGGCATTCGGTGCTTTTGAAAAGCAGGCGTTGCCGGAGCTGTACATCCGGAAATCGAGTCAGACGAGCCGCAGCTTGCGCATCTGGTCGGCTGGTTGCTCTACGGGGGAAGAAGCATATTCGATCGCGCTATCCATCTGCGAAGCCGCCTATTGTCACGGGAATAATAACTGGACGATTCATGTGCTGGCGAGCGATGTGCGGCACTCCGCTCTCACCGCGGCGGAGCGTGGACTTTACGCTCCATCATCGATCGAGCACTTACCCCGACCGCAGGTACAGCAATATTTTGCGCGGGTGGGCGAGCACTACCTGGTGAAACCCCGGCTGCGGAATCTGATTACCTTTACGCAGATGAACCTGGCGCGCCCGGCTCATTTAGGCCGGTTCGACTGCATCTTCTGCATGGATGTGCTCAATCACTTTTCGATGTCGCAGAGAATCGCGCTCACGCAGCGCCTGCACTTATATCTGGAGCCGGGGGGCTATCTCTTCCTCGGAGACGCGGAGCGCCTGCACAACGTGGACGTCAACTTCCAGATCCAGACCGAAGGCGCGTACACCATCTATCGCAAGCCCATGACGGCAGCCGCCCGGGCGGGTTGGGGCTCGTAGCGGACTCGCACCTCTGGATTTCGGCGACCCCAGCTTAATAGACTCCGCGCACACGCTTGCTATTTCAAGCGAACAAGAATTCCTTCGAGCGCAACTCCTTGATAGTGTCACGAAGCTTCGCCGCCTTCTCGAACTCGAAGCGCTTGGCAGACTCGCGCATTTCGTTCTCGAGCTTTGCGATATAAGCATCGAGTTCTTCCTGCGATTTGAATTCGGGAATGCCCTGATCTTCGCCGGCCGTTAGGTCTGCAAAATCCGCAGCTACGATGGAGGCCAGCGTCATGTCGAGAGGGCGCACGATCGATTCCGGGGTGATGCCGTGTTCCTCGTTGTAGGCTTGCTGGATCGCGCGGCGGCGATCGGTTTCGTCGATGGCTCGCTTCATGGAGTCGGTCATACGGTCGGCATACAGCAACGCGCGGCCGTTCAAATTGCGCGCGCAACGGCCGATGGTCTGAATGAGCGAACCTGAGGAGCGCAGAAAGCCTTCTTTGTCCGCGTCGAGGATCGCGACCAGCGAGACTTCAGGAAGATCGAGCCCTTCGCGGAGCAGATTGATGCCGATCAACACATCGAAGTCGCCCTTGCGCAGATCGCGAAGAATCTTCACCCGCTCGAGAGTCTCGATCTCCGAGTGCATGTACCGGCACTTCACGCCAACTTCGCTGTAGTACTCGGCGAGATCCTCGGCCATGCGCTTGGTGAGCGTCGTCACCAGCACCCGTTCGCCACGGGCTACGCGCTCGCGAATCTCGTGCAGCAAATCATCGATCTGGCCTTTCACGGGACGAATCTCAACCGGCGGGTCGATTAAGCCAGTAGGTCGGATGATCTGCTCGACAACAACACCCGCGGATTTGGTGAGCTCGTATGGGCCCGGGGTTGCGGAGACGTAGATCATCTGGTTCATGCGGTGCTCGAACTCTTCGAACGTGAGCGGGCGGTTATCGAGAGCCGAAGGCAGGCGAAAGCCGTATTCCACCAGTACCTCTTTTCGCGAGCGGTCGCCGGCATGCATGCCTCGGAGTTGCGGCACGGTCTGGTGGGATTCGTCGATGAACATCACGTAATCACGCGGGAAATAATCGAGCAGCGTCGGCGGCGGTTCGCCCGGCAGGCGCCCGGTGAAGTGGCGGGAATAGTTCTCAATGCCGTGGCAATAGCCCATCGACTTGATCATTTCCAGATCGAACATGGTGCGCTGGTGGACACGCTGCGATTCGACGAGCCGGCCCTGCTTTTCGAGTTCCGCCTCCCACCAGGCGAGTTCTTTGCGAATCGATTCGACTGCCGAGGCCCGGGTCTCGTCTTTCATGACGTAGTGAGTTTTCGGGTAGATGGGTAGCCGAACGTATTTCTGCTTTACGGTGCCGAATAAGGGATCGATCTGCGAGAGCGCCTCTACCTGGTCACCCCATAGCTCAATCCGGTAGGCCATATCATCGTAAGTGGGATAGATTTCGATGACGTCGCCGCGGACCCGGAAGGTGCCACGGCGAAAATCGCCGTCGGTGCGCTCGTAAAGAATGTCCACCAGTTTGCGCGTGATGTCCTGCCGCTTGATCTTCTGGCCTTTCTCCAGAAAGAGAAGCATTCCGTAATAAGCTTCGGGAGAGCCGAGACCGTAGATGCAGCTGACCGAGGCTACGATCAGGCAATCGCGTCGCTCAAAGAGCGACTTGGTCGCGGAGAGACGCAACTTGTCGAGTTCATCGTTGATGGTCGCTTCTTTTTCGATGTAAAGATCGGCAGCCGGAACGTACGCTTCCGGCTGGTAGTAGTCGTAGTACGATACGAAATATTCCACCGCGTTCTGCGGAAAGAAAGTCTTGAACTCGTGGTAAAGCTGGGCGGCCAGCGTCTTATTGTGGGCCATCACCAGTGCGGGTTTATTCACCGCCTCGATGACCTTCGCCATCGTGTAGGTCTTACCCGAACCGGTGACCCCCAGCAGAACCTGGTGCTGCTCACGGTCAAACAGGCCGCGCGTCAGTGCTTCGATGGCCTTGCCCTGGTCGCCCTGGGGTTTGTAGTCGCTGACAAGTCGGAAATCCATGACAGGGTTCTAGCTTCTAGCTGAGCCACTCCAAGTTCGACCCGTAGGCAGGATCCTTAGTTTGCCGGGAAGCCTACAGAGCGCAACTTTAGCCTGAAGACATCTTCATATTATAACCGCAGGGAGAGGTCGCATTGGGATGACAAGTGCTTCTGAGGACCGGTTCCAAAGGAGGCAAGCGTTGCTGGAGAGGACCTACCTTGCATTCAATGTGCGGGATCTCGATGGTGCGCTGGCGGCCATGCATCCTGCAGTGATTTGGCCGAATGGAATGGAGGGCGGCGTAGTACGAGGGCACGAAGGAATTCGCCAGTATTGGACTCGGCAGTGGACCATGATTGATCCTCAAGTTGATCCTGTGGGATTTCGCAAGGACCCGGATGGCCGAGTCGCGGTCCGTGTTCATCAAGTAATACGGAACCTGACAGGCCAGGTGCTCATGGACCGCATAGTTGAACACGTTTACGCTTTCAAAGGGGAATTAATAGACGCGATGGAGATCCGGGACGCGCCGTAAGATCAAACACCCATCTAGTTTTCGCAAGCAGACTTTCTGGATCATTCGAGTTTATTTGCTCTTCGGCTCTGAATCTTTGATCTCCTGCATTCCAACTATGCGCGCGCCCGTACGGAACTTCTTGTAATCGCGATCTGTGACGTCGAGATCAACATCGAAATTCTTGAGCAGGGCAACCCGCACATCGACATGCACGGAGGCGTGCTTGGGTAACCATACTTCATCGTTGACACGAGTCTGTTCGACAACGACTCGTGTGCCCTCGTGCAAGCGAGCCAAGAACAGGCCGAAGGAGATCGTCTTAAGCACGCTCACATCCATGCGGACCCATTGATCCTCGGCTTTGTCGATCCAGATTTTTCCAGCCACGTCCTGAAGCAGCTTTGCATCTTTCCCCTTGGGCACGTAGCCGGGACGCGGCGTTCCTCGGATGATCCAAGCGTCGCGGCCATCAATGATTTCGCTGCCAAGAACCTGGAAGTTGTAGGCATCGGCGATTTCTTTCACAAATTCGCGGGCGTTTTCGCGCTCTTTCTCTTCTTTCTTGATGCGTTTCTCGCGATCGGAGTCGGATTCGTTGCGGCGTTTGTCAATAAACTTCTGGACCTTCTCGTCCTCCTTCTTCGCGTCCTTCTCGGAAAGAGGGCGGTCGTTCCTGGCAATCACCTTTTCTACGGTCTCGCCATAGATCTGCAAAACTTCGGAAGTTTTGCTGTCCGTGGAGGTCACATGGCCATTCTTATCCAACTTCTTCGCCTCCTCGCGCTCGACATAGGTGTAGTCGCGAAGTTTCTTGTCGTTTGCCATGTCGTTTTCCGCCACACGGCGAATCAGATCCATGATCTGTTCCTGAGAAAGGTTGTTGTTCGGAACGTCGTCTGGCCCAAGGCCATGAACCGCAGTCCGGGCTATCACAATCAGGACAAGGGAAGCAATCAGGAATGTCTTGTACATAATTCTGGGCTTGGTGCGTGTAAGTTAATCCCGTCAAGCCATTGGATGCTGGCCCAGGCGTGATTTTATTTAATGTGCAAATCGCTATCCCTTTTTTTTCCGGCAGGAGCGCCAAGTTGACAATTTTTTTCGATTTTGTAACACGGCACCAACATTCGTGGTCTATTGTGGTCGCTAAAGCGAGTCGAACTTTCTGGCCCGCAGGAAGGTTTCGGTAATGGCGCATAGTTCAGGGCGCATCCTTCTCGTCGACTCTTCTGTGGTTCGTGCTCAGAGTTTTTGTGAAGCGCTTGCGAAGGCAGGCTGGGAGATCTGGCCCGGCCGAAGTGTGCAAGACGCGTTAGTACTGGCGGCTGGTCTTCCATTCGATGTAGTAGTCGCCCACGAATCATCTACGAGATTGCATCCCGAACTCTGGGAGCAGCTCGACCAGTCAGTTCCGCATGCGTGCTGGCTGGTTCATGCGGAAACCCGAATGCGCGCCTCAGGGCAAGCGTGCAGCAAAGTGCTGGAAAGCGATCCAGCTCTGATTCTCGCGATCCTGATGCTTCTGTTTGAACGCCAGCCGGTAACGCGAGCGCAGGCTGCTTAAGATTTTTGAGCTCGTGAGGCGGTCTTCGCAAGATGAGAAAGTCGTTCCAGCTTTCAGTCGTTGGTCGTTTGCGGCTCACCTGCTGCTTGTCGCGGCCCGGGCCTGGCCGAGAGCAAGCTTCCGTGGAAATCCCCGGCCCTTCTCTGTGGTTCCTTTAACTCCAGCCTTCGCAAACGACCAACGACTAGCCTGAGGTCTTGACGGCACGGCCGAGCGTCTCGGCAGCATAAGTGCGGCTGTCCACCCGATGTAACCGCTTCGCTGCCCGCCCATCGAACAATTTGAAGTGCGGAATATCGAGCAGGTAATAGACGATGAACCAGATGGGTCTATCCGTGGTCATCCACTGCTGCCGGTCGAAGCGGGCGAGGTTTACCGGCCGGGAATAACGGCGCAGCGTGCGTTCGCCCCGCAGGTTTATGTAGCCGTTGAAGTAGCTGAGCGCGAGTTCTCGGATGGTCTTGTAAATCGGTTCGCGGTAGCGGCAGTTCGTGTAATTCGACTTGGCAACCGAACCCCAATAGCCGCCCATGCGATACACCGCAATGACATGGTCGGTATCGTGCTCGGCTTCGAGATCGACGATGAGCGGTGGAAAACCGTTGGCTCGGAGGGCTGCCGCTGCAAACATCGCGCCCTCTAAACAATGCGACGTGTTTTCAGCAAGGACGCGGCGCGGCGACCAGGCCGTGTCGGCGAGATGGTAGGGCATCGCCTCGAGATGCTTCTGGATTCCGTGAGGATCCTTCAAGCCGCGCAGCTTGCGCAGTTCTTTCGGGGTAAAGGCCGGATCAGCGAATTTGTTCAAGGTGGCAGCAGTGTAGCGGAAACCGGGCCCACTCTCGCTGACTACTCTGGTGCGGATCCTTCGATTGTCTGCAGGAAAAGAGCTTCAATGAGCTCATCAGGATGGTCAATGACGACGTCGGGTGGAGTGAGATCCAGGCTCTGGGGTGCAAATCCGTAAGTGACCCCGAGACTCCAGAGGCCGGCATTGCGTGCCGTGAGCACATCGTTCGATGAATCCCCAATCATGACCGTTTCGGAAGGCTTGCATCCCGCCTCGATCATGAGTTGCCTCGCTCCAAAAGGGTCAGGTTTTTTCGTGGCGAAACTGTTGCCGCCGTACACTTCAAAGAAGAAATCCTTCATGCCCAGAGCGTCCACGATGGCGCGCGAGGGGTTCACGGGCTTATTCGTCAGGACTGCCATCCGCCTCGGCTGGCCGTTGCATCCGTTTTGCAGCGTGCGAAGGGCTTGCATGATCCCGCTGTACACGATCGTGTGATCCAGCTTGTGTTCCCGGTAGTAAGTCATGAAGTATTCGATGGCAGAATGCACAAATTCCTGATCTTCGGGATCGCCAAGCGCGCGTCGGACCAGCATGGGTGCACCATCGCCGACGTACGAGGCGATTACATCCCCCGGAAGTTCTGGTCGGCCGAGCCACCGCAGCATCGCGTTTACCGAGTGAATCAGGTCCAAACGCGAATCGATGAGAGTTCCATCGAGGTCAAAAATCAGCAGCTTGATGCGCGCACCGTCCAGAGCGCGATGGGTTCGAATCATGGCCTCTCCAGAATAAACGAGCGCGGAATGGGGTTCCGATAAGTGATGGGATTTTCAGAACTTTGACGGTCCAACCGTCCCGCCGACCAGTCGGTCTTCATGCCCTAATTGCTGTATTCCTCTCGCCAACTTCCCGTTTACAATGACTAGAAAATCTCCTCCCACAGGGTATCGAATGGCGACAACCAAGACTGAGCCCAAACTCGCCGCGCTGGCCGTGGAAGAGCTGAAGAAGACCAAGACCTACGAGGGGCTGACCCGGCAGCAGCTTATCGACGCATACCGCCTCATGTACACCTCGAGGCGGGTGGATGATCGCGAGATTCTCCTCAAGCGTCAGCAAAAAATCTTCTTTCAGATCTCAGGCGCAGGACACGAGGCGATCGGCGTGGCCGTCTCCTTCGTTCTAAAGGCGGGGTACGACTGGTTCTATCCCTATTATCGCGATCGGGCCCTGGTTCTGGGATTAGGTGCCTCGCCCTACGAGATGCTGTTGCAGGCGGTCGGAGCCGCGGCCGACCCATCTTCGGGCGGCCGCCAGATGCCGTCTCATTGGGCGTACAAACGTCTGAATATCGTGACGCAATCGTCACCAACAGGCACCCAGATTCTGCAGGCCGTGGGTTGTGCGGAGGCCGGCGTCTACCTTCGCAACCATCCGAACTCGACACAAAAGGTTGATGGTGATTATCGCCAGTTCAAAAATGTCTCCTTTCAGGGAGATGAGATCACCTACGTTTCGTTGGGCGACGGTACAAGCAGCGAGGGCGAGTTCTGGGAAGCGTTGAATACTGCCTCGAACAAGAAGCTGCCTGTGCTGTTCGTGGTGGAAGACAATGGCTACGCGATTTCTGTCCCGGTCGAAGTGCAGACCGCCGGCGGCAATATCTCGCGACTGGTCTCGGGCTTTCCGAACTTCCATTTCGAAGAGGTGGACGGCACCGATCCGGTATCAAGTTATGCGGCGGTAAAGCGTGCTGCCGATTATTGCCGCGCCGGCAAAGGTCCAGCCTTCGTGCATGCGCACGTGATCCGGCCGTACTCCCATTCGCTATCGGACGACGAGCGCCTCTACCGGCCGGATGTGGAGCGGCAACGCGATGCCGCCCGCGACCCCATCTCGCGTATGCAGATGTTCCTGATCCGGGAGAATATTCTCGACGAGAAGGGAATCAACCAGCTCGAAAAGCAAGTTGAAGAAGAAATGCAGGCGGCGACCGATCGCGCACTGGAAGCTGCGCCGCCGCAACCCGACACGATCTACGACTTTGTTTACTCGCCGGACCTGGACCCTACCGGCGCACAGTTCGACGTGCAGCCGGTGTTTTCGCAGGCAGCCGAGCCGACGGGTGACGCGAAGAAGGCTCCGCTCCCAAAGACGATGGCGGAGTTGATCAACTCCACGCTGAAGGACGAGATGAACCGCGACGAGCGCATTGTCATCTTTGGCGAGGATGTGGCCGACGCCAGTCGTGAGGATTACCTCAAGAAAAAACTGGTAAAAGGCAAGGGCGGCGTCTTCAAGCTGACCGCTGGCTTGCAGATGGCTTTCGGCTCAGACCGGGTATTCAACTCGCCAATCGCTGAAGCCAATATTGTGGGCCGCGCCACCGGTATGGCGACCCGCGGGCTCAAGCCAGTAGTGGAGATTCAATTCTTCGACTACATCTGGCCGGCGATGATGCAATTGCGCGATGAATTGCCGGTGATTCGCTGGCGCTCGAACAACGCTTTCTCATCTCCGCTGGTAGTGCGGGTCGCCATTGGCGGATATCTGACGGGCGGGGCACTGTATCACTCGCAATGCGGCGAGAGCATCTTCACCCATATTCCAGGTTTGCGAGTCGTGTTCCCGTCGAATGCGCTCGATGCGGCAGGGCTTTTGCGAACGGCGATCCGCTGCGATGACCCAGTGTTATTCCTAGAGCATAAGCGGCTGTACCGCGAAACCTATGGGCGCGCTCTTTATCCCGGGCCAGACTACTCAATTCCGTTTGGCAAGGCGAAGATTGTGCAGCCGGGATCCGACCTGACGGTCATCACCTACGGCGCGGTTGTTCCGCGGGCGTTGCAGGCTGCGCAACGGCTGGAACGTGAGCACGGGGTCAGGGTCGAGTTGATCGATCTGCGCACTTTGAACCCATTCGATTGGGACACCATCGCCGCGTCGGTCGCCCGCACGAACCGGGCGCTGGTGGCATACGAGGACTCCTTAAGCTGGGGCTATGGCGCGGAGATTGCAGCGCGAATCGCGGATCAACTGTTCGAGCATCTGGATGCGCCAGTGCGCCGCGTCGCGGCTACCGATACGTTTGTGGCGTACCAGCCGATTCTCGAAGATGCCATCTTGCCGCAGGCTGATGACCTCTTCAACGGTATGAAAGAGCTAGCCGACTACTGAGCTGTCTCTGGAGCGGCGGCGGACTTGGCTTTTTCCGGAGAAGAAGCCGCGGGTTGATCCTCGGGCACCTTCATCGCGGATTTAAATCCACGCAACCCTTCTCCGATGCCTTTCCCCAGTTCCGGCAATTTCTTCGGTCCGAATACCAGTAGCGCAATCCCGAAGATGGCCAGCAAGTGCATGGGCTGAAACAATCCTTCAAACATAGACCTCCCTCGATTTCGTAATCAGGACCAGAACGGGCCGCCTTGCCGCGGAAGCCGGCCCCGAACCTGGAACACGCAGTCTCACTCAGAATCCGCGTTGCGCCGCGTCCGCCTGTCGGGCCAATTTCGTCATGGCTTTGAAGAACTCGGGCGACTGGCCGATGAAAAGTCCGGTCTGAGTCAGGAAGTTCACCACGCCCATGGCGATTCCCTTCGGGTTCGTTGGCCGAATCACCGCACAACGCGGCAACTTTGAGCTGATGAACTCACAGGGTACGGGGAAGATCAGATTGGTTTGAAGTTCGGGATCGCCGGTCGCGTTGAAGTCGGGGAATGTGAGGCCGCTGGCTGGGTCCGTGACAGGAGCGACCGGTGGCTGCACCCCGTTGCCCGCGAAATCGACCCACTCCAGGAAGTGAGCGACTTCATCGCCGCCGATGCTCACGACAATGCGCAGAACTTCAAGGTTGCTGGCTTTCTGCACCATGGCCGAATAGAGACTGCTGCCGCCCTGCTCGATCATGGCGAAATGAAAGGCCGCCGTGTTGGCGATTGCCTGGATGTGGGCGGCGGGGCCGAAATCATCGTTGCTGCGCGGGATGGCGGTGACATTCACCAGGTTGATAGCTTGCGGGAAAGAGCCGCCCAGGTCTGGATTGGCCGTGCTGCGATAACGTGTGAACCAACTCGTGTCGACGGTCAGATTTGTGAGGTTGGTGAGGCGGCCGATGTTCTGCGCGCCCGCCGCCTGGCTGCTGGGCAGCGTCCGGAACGCGTCAAGATCCACAGGATCAGCGCCTTTGGAAAGGAGGTAGGCGTTGAGGAACTCGGCGTGGCTGATCTCGTCGAGCGTATTGCTGGTGATGTACTGTGAGCCATCGCCATCCAGGCGCTGGAATGCTTTTTGATACGGATTTTGCTTGCCTTGGGTGACGCCGCCAAGTTCGGTGTATTGCTGCCACAGATCGCTTTCCAGCAATTCGGCGGCGGCCAGGAAACGCAGGATGGCGATATCGCCGGTGGTCAGGCTCGAAGAGTTCGAGCTTGCGTAGGCATCGGCTGCAGAAACCAATGAACCAGCCGACAGCGCAGCACCCGCGATGCCCAAGCCTTTGAGAAAAGAGCGGCGCTGCACGCTCTTTTTAGGTTGTGAAGTTTCAGTCGACAGCGCCGGCAGGAGATCTTTATCACTCATGAGAAGCACTCCAGAAGTCGAATGGGTCTGCGACGGGCTTGCCTGTTCGCAGTGCCCGCAGAGTAGCCGGAGGGCTTTGTGGCGTTGTCACGTGCGCGTCATTCGCTTGTAAAAGCTTTGCCTGAGAAGCGAGGACGAAAACCGACAAAAAGGGTACAAATCGAGGTAACTCCCGGATCGGATGGTAGGTGGGCCCAATACTTCAACGTCGCACGAGGCTACGCAGCTTTCCTTCGGGCGGAATTTCTGTAGCTCATGCTTGGACCACCTCCTGAACTACCTCGAACCGCATCGAGGGCGATGGGACCTGCTCCCAGAAAAATCAGCGAGAACGCGATCGCAGCGACCGAGAGAGGAAATTCATAACCGCTTGCGCCGACCAGGCCGTGCTTCCAGTGCACTTTCGAAATCGCGACCACCATATCGATGGTGATGGCAAAGGATGCGAATCGCGTCAACAGGCCAAGGATGACTAGGATGCCACCTAGGAATTCGCTGAGCGCCGAGACATATGCGAGCCAACCTGGCAGTCCGAGTCCGGCGACCGTACCGGAAAACTCGTGCATGTGCCCGTCGAGCTTATGATAGCCGTGCGCGATGAAGATAATGCCCAGGACGGCGCGCAGAACGAGCAAAGCCAGGGGTTGCATCCGATCGAGATAACGCACCCAGTATCCTCCCGCAACAGTTTGACACTATACAAGCCTAGGCCGTTCGGGAAGTAGGCAGGCGGGTATCAGCGGGGAAGTAGGCAGGCGTGCGGAGTGCAACAGTGCTTTCGTAGTTCACTTTCCACACGTCGATATGCAATCAGGCTGAGCGGCGTTCGTCCTCGAATTGCTCTGTGCTCCGCCTCAGAGCAGGCGGGTGTACCGTCTTGACGAATCGCGGACGATAGAAGCGGTTCAAACAGGAGTGACATCGGACCGGGCGGAGGAGTAAGCAAATTGCGCTCAGATCCCGCCAAGTCCTTACTTTGGAGAGGTAAATGTGAAACGAATCACCGCAATAGGGGCAGTGATGTCGCGCGATGGTTAGCACCGCCTATCTCCCAGAAAATCCTTGCTTACCCTGCAGGTATACCGCGGCATTAAGGTATGCCTTTTTTCGGTAAAAGTCACTCCCACTCTTGCGACGCTGTCGAGGCTGCGAATCGCTTCTCCGGGCAAAGCGTCGCTTCGGGTCAAATGAGGAACTGAGCCGAGCGACTTGGCCGATATACACTCTCGTATCCTCATTTTCCAGGACCCAGGAGCGACCGTATGTTACGACCGATTGAATCGCAAAGTGGCTTCCATTCACGTCGCAGCTTCTTTGGATGGGTTGGCTCGCTTGCGGCTGCCGTCAGCGCAGCGCCGCTGGTTTTCTCCGGCAAGGCGCTTGCCTCTGCAGCAGTAGCAGCAGAGGGTGAGGACTATTACGCGAAGCTTGGCGTCACGCCGATCATAAACGCCGCCGGCACCTACACGACGCTGACGGCTGCGTGCATGCCGCCGGAGGTTTTGGCGGCGGTGCAGAAGGCGGCGCTCCATCCGGTGCGCTTGCATGAGCTGCAGCAGAAGGCCGGGGAGTACATCGCGCGACGCTTGAAGTGCGAAGGAGCGGTGGTGACTTCCGGGGCGTCGGGGGCCATCAGCCTGGCTACGGCCGCCTGCATGCAGTATGCCAACAACATCGAGGTTGTGGACATGCCGCAGGCGATTGACGGTAGGAAGAATCAGGTGATTGTGCAGCGGGCTCACCGATATGAGTACGACCGGGCCATGTATCTGTGCGGGGCACGGGTGACGGAGGTGGTCTCGCTCGACGACTACAAGCGCGCATGCGGCGCAGGTAATGCCGTAATGACAAATTTTTTCAACGCTGCCGAAGATGAAGATGGAATCGCAGCCACTGCACAGATTGGCCGGGAAGAGTGGCTGCGAGTGGCGCACGAGCACAACATTCCGTGCCACCTGGATGCCGCTGCTGACATGCCGCCGATCTCGAATCTATGGAAATACACGGGCATGGGTTTCGACCTGGTCGCGTTCTCCGGGGGCAAAGGGATGCGCGGCCCACAAAATGCGGGGCTTCTTCTAGGGCGAAAACATCTGACTGACCTGGCGCAGGCCAACAATAACCCGGGAGACGGGATCGGCCGCGGGATGAAGGTAGCCAAGGAACAGATTGTGGGCATGGTTGCGGCAGTCGACTGGGTTCTTTCGCAAACGGAAGTGTCGATGCAAGGCGACTATCAAAAGCGAGTCGATCTCATCGCCGACGCGGTGAAAGGCATTCCTTCGGTGAGAACGGAAACGGTGGTACCGAAGATCGCCAATCATGTGCCGCACCTGCTGATTCGGTTCGACCCGGCAATCACCGGTGTCACTACTGCTCAGATCGTTGACACTTTGCGCGCGGGCAGCCCTTCCATCGAACTCAACCCGAATACCGGCCAGAAGCCGAACCAGGGCATCCCGGCGGATCCGAACACGCTTGTAGTAGGGGTATGGATGCTGCAGCCTGGCGAAGACGCCGTCGTCGGACGTCACATACGCGCAGCACTCACGAAAAGAGCATGAGATGCGATGTTGTTTAGTGGATCGATAAGTGTAAACGGGATTTATCGTTGTTACACGTTTTGAGCACCGTTCGGCTACGGGTCGACATAGAATGGCTCTGTGTGTAGTCATTCCAGCCGCGCGTGAATCTCCGTGGACTACGCTATCTCGGGCTAATCGTCGTCATAGGATGTTAGATCCATCATCCTTGTGGCCCGCTAAGCTCGCGCTGATGACTGCAATTTCCTGCAGCTTGACAAGCCCTAACTCGCGAACATAATCTTGCGCGAGTTTGAGCAGGTCACCCCTGTTTCTATTGTAAAAATCTCATTACCATCCCGGCCTTTTGCTTAAACATTTCGGACACTGTTGAAATCCAGATGTTGTTCCTTGAAGGAGAGATCCTCATGAAGCTCCGCATCGTTCGCATGGCGGCTGCATTCTGGCTGCTGGTTCTTTCGCTCACCGCACTGACCGTGGCACAGGCTTCGGCTCAAACTGCCGCTGCCCGCGGAGCGGGAGGCACTTCGTCATCGGCGCCGTCCACAGACGCCATCACTCCTGCAGTGTCCGGAACCGGCACAGCCGATTTCATTCCTCTGTGGACCGATAGCGCTGGCACACTTGGCAATTCCGTTCTGTTTCAGTTAGGCACGGGAACGACGGCGAAGGTCGGCATCAACACGACCGCTCCGGCCGTAACTCTGGATGTCAACGGATCCGAAAACGTGCACGGTACTTTGAACATAGCGTCAACCGGGACCGCTACCGCCACGGCGGGAAAAAACTCGCAGATACTGAACTTCACGGCATCGGCGTTCAACAGCGGCACGGCGGCTGCGGTCACGCAGAAGTTCCAGTGGCGCGCGGAGCCGGCTGGCAACGACACGGCATCGCCGTCGGGCACCCTGAACCTCCTGTATGGTTCCGGCACCACCACTCCCGCAGAAACTGGCCTCAAGATTTCGAGTACCGGCGTCATCACCTTCGCGCCCGCCCAGACTTTTCCGGGTGGAGGGTCTTTCTGCATCGCGACCAGCGGCGGCTTCGGCAATGGCGGCACGACTTTCGTCTCGCCCGCCTTTAGCGTGCCCGCGAAGAACGGCTGCACATCGTGGTCGGGTTTCACTAAGACCGCAACCACGGTCATCCTGAACACGAACGGTGCCGCGTGTCTTTCGAGCACCGGGAAGACGCTGACGGTCAGTGTGTTCAGCGCCGACCCGGCATTCTTAGGTACCAATCCGGCAGCGGATTACATCCAGTTGACCCGTTCGTCCTCATCGGGAACATTCACCGGCGGCTCAGATCAGGGTGAATTCTCGGGCAGCGCAGACCAGATAACCTGCACGTCCAGTCTGTTGACGCTCCCCGATACCCACGACTAACCGTTCAGGGCGGTTTGTGGGACGTTGAGACGAGTTAAAGGGACGCTTTGGGCCTGACTTTGAGCGTGGCCGCGGTGAAGCGGCGTCTGAGTCAGGCTCGCTCCCTGAAGCGGCGATGCTTCGCGCAGCAGAACGGCAAATGAGAAGTTCCTGACCCTGCGGGACTGTCGGGAAGCTGCAAACCTCCTGGACTGTTAGTGAAGCCAGTAGTCGCGGCAGGATAGGGGCATGAACTTCCCCCGACTCCTTCTCCCCCTGCTGGTTCTCCTTGCGGCGCAAAGCTTCGGCGACGTCGCGCTTCTTACCAAGACTCTCCCGAACGGCACGGTTGGCACCGCATATTCGGCGGTGGTCAAGACGAGCGGGGGGTGCACTCCCTTCAAGTGGGCGATCTCGTCGGGCGCGCTGCCGGCGGGCGTCAGCGCGAAAGCGTCGAGCTCCACCGCGGCGCTGAACCTGTCCGGAACTCCGACCAAAGCAACCAGCTATTCGTTCACGGTGGCGGTTACCGGGTGTGGCGGGAATGTTTCGAAAGGCTCGTACAAGATCGCCATTCAGGCTACGGCGAACCATGTGGTAGACATGAACTGGGACGCATCCAAGTCGAGCGACGTGGTGGGCTACAACGTGTATCGCTCTCCCGATGGCTCAAGCTGGAAGAAGGTGAATGTGAGCCTGATCGCGTCGACGTTGTATAGCGACTCGACCGTCGCCAATGGCACCACTTATTATTACGCGGCGACGGCGGTTGCCAGCGATGGCAAGGAGAGCGGCAAGACCGCTTCCATCAAGGTCAGCGTACCCGCGAACTGATCATTTCGGCATAACTTTCGAGACGCTCGTGTGGGCCGAAGTCTCTTCGCAAGAGACGCGGCCCATTTGCTTTTGGGGGAGGACAGCCTGGGGGTGCGAGATCAGATCTCGGGGTGGGATTCGAGATATTGCTGTGCCCGGCGAACCACCTGGCGCTCGCCGCTGTAGGCGAGCTTTTTCGGAGCGTCATCAAGCGGGAGCCAGAGAGCCTCGCGGACTTCAATGCGCATGTCTTCGCTGATTTCGTCGATGCGGCCGGACTGGTAGCGGAAGAGGAAGAAGCTGACAATCTTAAAGACGCGTTCGCCGTCGCCCCAATGCCGCACATAGACGTACTTGATATCAGTGAGCTTGGTCACCAGGGTGGCCGTAACACCCGTTTCCTCCCGGACCTCGCGGAGTGCGGCGTCGGCGGGCTGTTCGCCTTCATCGACAAGACCCTTGGGAAGTGCGAGCACGACTTTGCGTGGATGGGCTTTGCGGGTGGGCTTCCCGACCGCGATTGGGGTGACCGGTTCGGGCAACGATTCACGGGCGGTCGGTTCGTGTTGAGGCTCGATGGCAGCGAGGTACCAGGCACCCGACATGCGGCGCAGCACCACACCTCCGGCAGAAAATTCTCGAACCATTCGAGGAGTTTACAGGATTCGGGGAGCAGGCCGTGGGAAGGAAACGGAGTGAGTAATAGAAAAAGTTTCAAGGCGGTGGAAGCACATGGATCGCGCGCGGGGCACGGGATGGCGCGGGTATAATCGCGCGATCATGGCGGGCGAGGCAAGTCAGGACATCAGGTTCTGTGCGGCAAGCGATCATTCGCTGCTGGTGTATTTCGAAGAGGAAACCCTGTTGGCGGCGCATCGGCGGGTGGTGTCCCTGACACGGGCTCTGGAGCGATCGCCGCTGCCCGGCGTGTGCAATCTGCATCCGGCGTTCCGGTCGCTGCTGGTGAAGTTCGACGCGGTGGAAAGAACTCACGCGGAGATCGAGGCCAAGTTGCGCGATCGGCTAGCCGCGGCGTGGGAAGAGGGCGAGAACGTCCCACGCCTGGTTGAAATTCCCGTGAGTTATGGCGGCGAATTTGGGCCGGACCTGGAAGAAGTGGCGCGCCTGCACGCAATCTCCGAGCAAGAATTGATCGAGCGGCACGCGGGTGGCGAATACCTGGTCTTCTTTCTGGGGTTCGTGCCAGGATTTGCCTATCTGGGAGAATTATCCGAGGAACTTGCCACACCGCGGCTGGAAACGCCCCGAAAAGCCGTGCCAGCGGGGAGCGTGGCGATCGCGGGACGGCAGACGGGCGTGTATCCGTTTCGAACGCCGGGCGGGTGGCGACTGCTCGGACGTACGCCGCTCCGAATGTTTGAGAGGACGCGCAGGGAGATGTCGTTGCTACAACTGGGAGATCACGTGAAGTTCGTGCCCATCTCGTCTGAACGGTGCGCGGAGTTGGAGCGGCCGTGACTACGATCCGTGTCGACGCTCCCGGTATGTTCACGACCGTGCAGGACCTGGGGCGCGATGGATATGGCCCGATAGGCATTTCGGCAGCGGGGGCAGCGGATGCGATTGCCTTGCGGGTAGGGAACCGGCTGGTCGGAAATGCCGAAGGGGCAGCCGGTCTGGAGATGACGCTGCTGGGTGGCACGTTTGCATTTGAGGAACGAACCGTCGCGGCGTTAACGGGATCCGATTTCGGTGCGACGCTTGATGGTGCGCCGGTCGAGATGTGGGCGGCATTTGAGATCAACGCCGGGGCGAGTTTGAAGCTGGGAGCGAGCCGCGGGGGGGCGCGTTGCTACCTGTGCGTCCAGGGCGGGATCGAAGTGTCGGTTTTTCTCGGTAGCGCGTCGACCCACGTATTGAGCGGGCTGGGGGGATTGGACGGGCGCGCGCTGCGCAAGGGCGATAGACTGCGGATCGGAAATGCGCAAAAGGAACGCAAGACGATTGTCGGGCGTCGTGTTGCGCCGAGCGCGGTCTCTCTTTTTGCCTCTCGAAGGGTTCTGCGAGTGACGCGAGGACCGCAGAGCGAATGGTTCTCCGAATCAGCGAGGCGAGTGTTGTGTGAGAGCACCTACAACGTGAGCGAAGAGTCGAACCGCATGGGCCTGAGGCTCGAGGGGCCGCGGATCCAAGTGGAGGGCCCGCGCGGTGAGATGGTAACGGAGGGCGCGTCGCTAGGTGCGATCCAGGTACCGGAGAGTGGGTTGCCCATCGTTCTTTTTGTGGATCAGCAGACGACGGGCGGGTATCCGAAGATCGCAAACATGGTTGCGGCGGATTTCGCGAGTGCCGGGCAACTGCGTCCGCGCGATGAGGTGCGGTTTGAAGAAGTGACGATGGAGAAAGCGCGGGCTGCGCTGATCGAGCAGGAGAAGTTCCTGCGCGCGGAGGCCTGGATGGTGGGATGAGGACGATCGATCTTAATTGCGATGTGGGCGAACTGCCGGCAATGGTCGAGGACGGCTCGCAAGAGGCGCTGATGGAGTCGCTGAGTTCGGTGAACGTCGCTTGCGGCGCACACGCGGGAGATGAACGCATAATGCGGGCGACGATCGAGCAGGCGCTGCGGAGGAAGGTTGCGGTGGGTGCGCATCCGGGATACGCGGACCCGGGAAACTTTGGGAGAGTCGCCCTGAAGCTCACCCGAGAAGAGATCGCTTTTTCCGTGTACGAGCAACTTCTGGCGCTGGAGCGGGTCGCGCAGAACTGCGGCGCGAGAATCGTTCACGTGAAGCCGCACGGCGCGCTTTACAACCAGGCTGCCGGGGACCGCGAGGTTGCTCGCGCCATCGCCGATGGCGTGGCGCGGTGGCGGCTCGATGTGGTGCTCATCGGCCTGGCAGGATCGGTCATGCTCGACGAGTTTCGAAGTGCGGGCTTCGAGACCGCGGGAGAAGCATTCGCAGACCGGCGGTATGAAGCTGACGGGAAGCTTCGGTCGCGAAAGTTCGCCGATGCCCTGATTGAGAATCTCTCAGAAGCGGCCCAGCAGGCGGTAAACATTGCGCAACGGGGCATCGTGCGCTCGTGGGATGGCGCCGAAGTAAAGTTGCGGGCGGAAACTCTGTGTATCCATGGAGACACACCGGGCGCGGTGGCGATCGCGCGAACCGTTGCGGCGGCTTTCCGGGAAGCGGGAATCGCCGTCAAGGGGATCAAGAGCTGAAGAAACTGTTGTTACAAATTAGTTACAAGTCCGGTTTTCTATTTATTTGGGAATTCACTTGCAAATCAGACGCGAATAAGTAATATGGCGAAGCATTCCCCCGTCCACAAATTCTGCTTGGGAGCGTTTTATGCCGAGCATTTCTGTGGCGTCGTTGTCCTCTTCCCGCAATCTCTTCACCCACGATTTTCGCTCACTGGGCATCAAAGACTTACTGGATGCTCGAGATCAGTTCCACGTGCATCTCGCACACAAGGCGAACGTCTTCGCAACCGCCATTGGTCTGTATCTTATTCGAAGCTCGGGCCCCAGCACGTCGCGTGATGCGGCGGCGGGTAAGCGCGAACAGAAAGCCTCCCCACGGACACTGGAGAACTCGGAGGTCAAGGACTGGTCCTGGCCCTGCATCCTGGTTTTTGTGAACCAGTGGCAGACGCTGCAAGAGCTTCGCACAAAGCCCGACCAGGTGGTGCCTCCGTTTGTGTATATGCCGGATGGCCGCATCGTGCCCATCTGTGTAGTCTTGGTCGAGGCTGCGAACTTGCCGTCCCGGCCGGTGGTCCCAAGCGGACAGACGTCAGGCTCGATCGGCATCGGCTCTCCGCTCTACGTAGATGCACAGGGGATGCTGCGCATGGGAACGGCGAGCTGCATGGTATCGGACGGCAGCGACTTCTATGTGCTCACTAATAACCACCTGGCCGGCGAGTTAGGGCGGCCCGTTCGAGCCCTGTTTCGGGGAATCCCGCAGGTAATCGGCAGCACGCAAGGGACTCGCCGGCTTACAGAAAAGACTTTCTCTGACGTATATCCGGACTTGCCTGGGCGAGAGTCGGTCGTAAATCTCGACGCAGCCCTCGTCCGACTCGACGACGCGACTTCGTGGGATAGCAAGGCGCTTGCCAAGCCGCTGGGACAGGTGGCTGATTTCAGTGCTGAGACTGCATCATTGGCGTGGATTGGGCGTCCGGTCATGGGACAGGGAGCAGCGAGCGGCGCAATGCACGGTGAGATCAAGGCCCTGTTTTACCGCTACAAGTCGATTGGTGGAAGAGACTACATCGCCGATTTTGTCATCGGGTCCAGGACCGGGGGCGATCCGCCTTTGATTACCCAACCTGGGGATTCCGGTTCCATCTGGTGCATGGATTCACTATTCGGGCCGAATACGCTCTCGCCGGTTGCGCTGGAGTGGGGCGGGCAGCGGATCAGTGACGGCAGGGACGCGGGGCGATACCTTCAACTCTCCCTGGCCACATCGATGGCAATCATTCTCCGCGAGTTGAATCTGGATATCGTTCAAGATCCAGCCGCGGAGCGCACGCAATATTGGGGACCTGTTGGGCACTTCAAGATCGGTCAACAAGCGTGCTATCTCGTCAAGGATCCAGCGTTGCAGAAGTTTTTCACGGCCAACATCAATAACCTAAGTTACAGCAGCGACGCACAGCTTACGACCAAAGGGACATCTCTGCAGGCGGCCAAGGGTTTCGTCCCGCTCAGCGATGTGCCGGATGTCGTGTGGAAGACAAACATCAATCGGAAAAAGCCGAAGGTCGCGCGGGCGGAGGAGAACTGGAATCACTATGCCGACATCGACCTGCCGGGAAAGGATGGCAAGACCCTGCTGGATAACTATCTCGCCGATCCTTCATCGCTCGATTGGCAGGCGTGGATCAACTTCTACAAAACCGCTCCCGTGCCTTCGGCGTCAGGCAGCAAGAAGAACAATGATGGCGCGCTTCCATTCCGGGTGTGGCAGATTTTTGCAAAGTTGGTAGCATACGCCAAGGAGCCGGACGGCAAGAACTTTCTGACGGCTGCAGGTTGCCTGGCGCACTATGTGGGCGACGCGTGCCAGCCCTTACACTCCTCGCAACACTCGGATGGCCTGAACGGAGCAAGTACGGGTGTGCATTCGACGTACGAAGACAACATGGTGGATGCCTACGAAGACCGCATTGCAGCCGGGATCGATAATGCCATCACCAGTTTGTCTTTCAAGCCGTCGCGCATCGCAACTGCAGAGGATGCGGCGGCGGCGGTCATGGACCTGATGAACTTCTGCCACCAGGCTCTCCCCCCGGAAACCATCTGCGAGGTTTATAACGCCGCGCGGCGGGGCGGAGGCAAGAGCGCGACCAAGGATCCGGCGGTTCTCCAAGCGCTGTGGAACAACTGCGGCGAGGCGACCGTTGTTGTGATCGCAGCGGGCGCGGTCACGTTGGCGGCGATCTGGCAGGCAGCGTGGACCGCCGCAGGTGCGCCCAGCAGTGCCAAATGGTTGAGCGAGACCTACGATGGCGCGAAGGATCTGCAGCCGATCTATGAGGATTTAAACTTTCTGCCGTCCTGGCACCTCGAATATCTGGGGCAGACTGATCTGCCGGGGTCGGACGCACCGGCCAATCCCAAGCGGCCTAAGCCGAAGTCAGGCGCGACGAAGGCAGTGAAAAAGCCTCCTCAAAGCGTAAAGAAGGCCAGTTCCAGAACGAAGAGCGTAAAGGGACGCCGGGTGGCCGTAAAAACCGCTCCTGGGAACACACGGCGGCGAGCCTGAACCGATTTTCTGCCTAGACAAACCCAAAACTCTGCACAACGCGTACTAAAACAACTGGTTACGACCGCGATTACCCGGAGTTACCGAAGGACAATGCTGGCACGAAAGTGGTCTGCAACTGGCCTGCGACTTATGGCATCGTAACGTGTTAGTAAGGGTAGTAGCGGTTGGGTTCCCGCAAACGTGGGGTTGGCGGGAAGCCGGGATGTGGGGTTCCGGTGAAGTCGATCCGCAGAATTGTCCGGTCGGTTCAGGCCTTTGGGCGCGAACTCACGCGCCTGACTCCAAGTGCAGAATCGAATGTGCAGGCGCCAGGGATTGGATTGGCGCTGGGCGGCGGCTTTGCTCGCGGCATCGCGCATGTAGGCGTGCTGCGCGTCCTGGAAGAAGCTGGCATCCCCATCAGCTTTGTAGCCGGTACAAGCGTGGGTGCATTGATTGGTGCGGCCTATTGCAGCGGGCTGAGCCCCGATGAGCTCGAAGATGTCGCGTTCCGCGTACGCTTCAAAACGTTCGCGCGCTGGACGCTCTCGCGGCATGGGTTCGCGACGAATCAGCGGATGATTGGATTTCTGAACAGCGTGCTGAAGGTGAAGACCTTCGAAGAACTGCGAATTCCGCTGGCGGTAACCACGACGGACTTGAATACCGGCGAGGGTGTGGTCTTCGGCTCGGGGCCGCTGATCGAACCGGTGCGCGCGAGCTGCGCTTATCCCGGAATGTTTTTGCCCGTCAACATCGGAGGGCGCTGGCTGGTGGACGGCATGCTCGCGCATGCCGTCCCCACCCGACCACTGCGCGCGATGGGGGCGGAGAAGGTGCTGGCGATTCACCTGAAGGGCCGGTTCGCGGCGCATGCCGCGCCACGGCATCTGTTTGACGTGATCGGCCAATGCTTTTCGATTGCGCAGGACATGTGTTCGCCGGCATGGAAGCAGGCTGCGGATCTGATTGTCGAGCCCGGCGTGGAAGGCTATGAATATGATGATTTCGCCCACACCAGAGCACTGATCCATTGCGGTGAGGCGGCGATGCGGGCGGCACTGCCGGCAGTGAAGGCGTGGCTGCAGGCGCCGCGAGTGGAGACGGCGGGGGCGCGGCCGCGATTGCGTGGATTGTCGGGGGCGGTGGCGGAGTAAAGGCAGCGATAGGATTGTTGGGATCGGGGTGAAGGAGGCGAAAGCCTCTTTTTTTGTTGCTCAGTTCGGACTCGACATCTTGCGGTCGGCCACACCAGCCAACAATTCCGTGACATAGCCTGGTAGCGCCATCCCGTATAATCAGGGTTTCTTCTTGACTCTCCGAGGTTTTCGGGGAAGTTCCATGAGCGCGCATTTGCGGGAGATCGTGGCTGCCACGCGGCGGCGGGTGCAGGAGACCCGGCGCACGGGGGACATCCGCGCGTTGGAGTGCGCGGCGGCCGACCACAAGCCGCGCGGGTTTCGGCGGCGGCTGGCCGAGGCTGGAGCGAACGCGACGGCCGTGATTGCGGAGTTGAAAAAGGCGTCGCCGTCGAAAGGGTTGATCCGGGCGGAGTTTCCGGTGGCGAAGTTGGCGTGCGAGCTTGAAGCGGCCGGTGCGGCGTGCCTGTCGGTCCTGACCGAGGAAGAATTCTTTCAGGGGTCGCTGGAGAATTTGCGGGCGGCGTCGGCGGCGACGAAGCTGCCGTGCCTGCGAAAAGATTTCATCGTCGATGAGCTTCAGGTTGTCGAAGCTCGTGCGAATTGTGCGGACGCGATTTTGCTGATTGTGGCGGCGCTGGAGCAGAGAGAGTTGTTGACGTTGGCGCAGCGGGCTCGCGAACTAGATTTGGATGTTTTGTGCGAGGCACATGACCAGGCTGAGTTGGAGCGAGCGCTCGATGCGGGATGCGATTTGGTCGGCGTGAATGCCCGCGATTTGAAGACGTTTGCAGTTGATTTAGGGACGTTGTTTGCCTTGGCGGAGAAGATTCCATCTGGCGTTTTGAGTGTTGCGGAGAGCGGAATTCAGTCGGGAAGCGACATCGCGAAGCTGCGCGAGGCGGGGTATGGAGCGTTTCTGATCGGAGAGACCGTCATGCGGGCCGAGCGGCCGGGTGAAGCTTTAAGGGAGTTATTAAGCGCGTCGGGCGCACCGACGACTGATGACCGACGACCGACGACCGTCCAATGACCTGGGTGAAGATTTGCGGGATCACGAATCTGGAAGACGCGCTGGTCGCGGTGGAGGCCGGAGCGGATGCGGTGGGCTTCGTGTTTTATGACAAGAGTCCGCGGAAAGTGGATGTGGAGACGGTGCGCGCCATCGTGGCGGAGTTGCCGGAGAGAGTGGAGAAGGTAGGAGTGTTTGTGGAGCAGGGTGGAGAAGAGATCCGGGCGATTGTTGAGAAGGCTGGATTGAGTGCGGTGCAGTTGCATGGCGGCCTGGAAAGCAAAGTCGCCCGATTGACCTGGCAAGAGCTCGATGTCCTTTCCTTGGGGAGAAGAATCTGGGCTGTTCCGAGTAACGATCTATCAGAAGGATTGATTGCGAGCCATGATCTCTCTAACGCCGGTAGCACATTGCTTGTCGATTCCGGAAATCGTGAGATGCCCGGTGGCACAGGGAAGACCTTCGCGTGGAACAAAGCGCGAGCCACATTCAATGTAGTTCGGGAAATGGTCCCGACAGTCATTGCAGGCGGGCTGACCTCGATGAACGTTGATGAGGCGATGCGAATATTACATCCGTTCGGCGTCGATGTGGCATCTGGTGTTGAGGCGAAACCCGGGAAGAAAGATCCAGAGAAAGTTCGCTCATTTGTGCGCGCAGTGCGAGAGGCAGACAAGAATGCGAGTTAACCAGAAGGCGAGTTGGTTATGGTGACGGCGACGGTACAGAAAGCGGCGAAGGCGGTGCCGGGGCGGTTTGGAGCGTACGGCGGGCGGTATGTGCCG
>Ga0335069_10000425_pt1 | contig 71903 bp, 68 predicted proteins | sample Lox_Sample_11_FD_206714 | JGI IMG/M metagenome (GOLD analysis project Ga0335069, IMG submission 206714) | Soil microbial communities from Loxahatchee National Wildlife Refuge, Florida, United States - Lox_Sample_1.1 | ecosystem: Environmental > Terrestrial > Soil > Wetlands | place: USA...
CTCGGCATCTACGCCGAGGTCGCCGAAGACGTGATGGCCGTGCCAGTGATCAAAGGCTTGAAAACACAGTCTGAGAAATTCGCCGGCGCACTGCGGAGTTATTCGATCGAGGCCATGATGCAGAACGGCCTGGCACTGCAAGCCGGCACCAGCCATGACTTGGGCCAGAACTTCGGCAAAGCGTTCAACGTGCAGTTTCAGAACAAAGAAGGCCAGCTCGAGCACGTATGGCAGACGAGTTGGGGCGTGAGCACGCGGTTGATCGGCGGCCTGATCATGAGCCACTCCGATGACAAGGGGCTCGTGCTACCGCCGAAACTGGCGCCAGTGAAGACAGTGCTGGTTCCGATCTACCGCAAGGACGAGGAGAAGGGGCCAGTGCTGGAGGCGGCGCACAAGATCGGCAGAGACGTTGGCGCGAAGGTGGACGACCGCGAGGGCCAGACGCCCGGCGCGAAGTTCTTCCATTGGGAGCGGCGAGGCGTGCCGGTTGTGCTGGAGCTGGGGCCACGCGATCTCGCGTCCGGGAACATCGTGGTGAAGCGGCGAGATACCGGAAACAAGGAAGTGCTGGCTCAGGGCGAACTGGCGGCGCGGCTGCCCCTGGTCCTGGATGCCATGCAAAAGGATCTCCACGGCGCCGCGAAGGAACGGCTGAAGAGCAACACGGTACTCGCGAATTCGCTCGGCGATGTGGAATCCATTCTGCGCGACGTCACCGCGGAAAAAGGCGGTGGCAAATTCGTAATGGCGCACGTAAAAGACGACCCGGTCTGCGACGCGCGCCTCAAAGAGTTCAAAGCCACGGTGCGATGCATACCGCTGAAGGACGACTATGACGGCCCCGGAAAGTGCATCATCACGGGCGAACCGGTCGATCGGCGCGTGGTGATTGCGAAAGCGTACTAATATTTCCGCGCCCAATAACGGTCGCGGGCGTGGATCACGAGATCCTTCTTGTCCGTGGTGAGCGTGATTTTGCGGAACTCGGAGACTTTAACCGGCGTGTCGGAGACATAGCCCAGGTCGTATTGGCTGCGCAGCTCGTCTTGAATGGCGTCGAAGATCTGCTCGATGCTCAGTTTCTTGGAGACTTCGAAAAAGCTGCCGCCGGTTTCGCGGGACATGCGCATGAGGACGTTCTTGCCGTGGCCGCCTTCGAAGGACAAGGCACCATAGAAGGTGGCGTCGGAGAACAGAATCGAATAGATCAGCGTATCGGAGAGCTGCGCGGCGTCGATGGCATCGGCGAGGGTGGCATCGCTGCCGGTATCTACGCCGTCGGTGAGCAGGATGAGCGCCTTGCGCCCCTGCTGGCGCCGCATGATGTCTTTCGACGCCTGGACCACGGCGTCGTAGAGCAACGTGCCGCCGCCCTGCTGATGGTACAAGTCCTCGCGAGTGGGCGTATCCACCAGGATGAGGGCATCCTCCAGTTTTTTAAGAGATGACGTCACGTCCTGGCGAACCATCACGGCCATATCGAACTGCACGACGAAGACGTGGTCCTTTTCCGGCCGCAGAACCTGATCGAAGAACCGGGCACTGGCGCTGCGCTCGGCGTTCATGACGCGTTGCTGGCTCATGCTGGTGTCGACCATGAGGCCGATGGTGAGGGGCAGGTCGGAATCGCGCGAGAAATACTGGATGGTTTGCTTGTGGCCGTTCTCCGCGATGACGAAATCGTCTTTGGTGAGGTCGCGGACGATTTGCCCCTTCTTGGTGGTTACGGTGGCGAGCACCTGGACGACCTTGATGTCGGTGGAGAAGGTAGGCTGCTCCTCTTGGCTACGGAGGACCCGTGCGCAGGCTAGCGTTGCCGCCGTGCGAAGGAAATGCCGTCGTGAGTTTGCTGCTTGCGCCATCTTTCTCCAGTATCTATCAGCTTTCGAGCAGCCCCTGCTCGAGCAGTTTTCCGTACCACCACGTGGAGCCGATATAGCCGGCGATCACAGGCACGAGGATCAGCGGATGCGCATGAACAACACCCGCGGCTCCGGCCAATAGAACCAACTGAAGCACGCTGGCACCGAACGAAGCCCCTGAAGAGAATCTCCAGCGCGTCTGTTCACGCCGCTCGTTGACCGACGACGCGTGGCCCACCGCAAGCGCCGTGAACGCCGCCGCCATGCCGGCCAGAGGAACCAGCGGCAGAGTCAGAACGAAAGCTGCCAGAAGGAACGAAATGTCTTTGGCGACGAGCACATGCCAACCACGAACCGGAAGCAGACGGTAGCGCGTGAGTGCCTGGTCGCCGTCGAGTCCGAACAGCGACTGCGCGTAGCTCGAGAGCGCCAGGATGACCAGGATGGTCATGGGAAGCAGGGCATCCGGTGGAAGCTTGCCGCCCGTGAGCCGCAAGGCCAGCACGGCGCCGCTCAGCACGAGCGCACAGTAGAAATCGAGCGTGGAGAGCAGCTCACGCAGGTTTTTCCGGATGAGGTGATTCAACGGTCCGGGTAAGTTAGGAATGTGATGCCAGGCCCCTTTTCTGGGTGCTAGGGGAAGACTCGGGGCCACGAAGCCGATGACGAACACGGCGGCAACCGTTGCCCACATTCCGAGCGTGACTTTGCTGCGCGCGGCCCAGATGGCCAGGCCGGCGAGAAGCCACGTCAGCGGGTTGAGCCACGGACTCGCGACGCGCAACATCCAGCGCTCGCGGGTGCTGAGCGGCCATAAGGCCAGGCGCGACGGTGGAATCTTACGCAGCGGGTCGGTGCTCAGCGGGAAGAACATCACTAGTCCCATGATCAGATAGAGGAAAACTCCCGCCTGCTGCAACAGCAGGACGCTCATCAGGAAGAAATTGTTCGTGGCGAAGGAGCCGAAGGTTTTGGTGTCGCGCCGGAAGATGGTGACGAGCGCTCCTAGGATCGCGCGGATCCGAGCCATTCCAGGTCCTCCGCAACGGGTGATTCCACGAGGTCGAAATAGTGATCTTCGAGCGATCGCGGTAATTCTTCCGCCGGCGAGTTCCAGACCATCTTGCCGCCGCGGATCATGATGAACTGCTGCGCGATGCGTTCGGCCACGGACAGAATGTGCGAGGTGAGAAAGATCGTAACGCCGCGGGCGGCAAGCGTGACCAGCAGGTCGTGCATCATCTTGCCGGTGACGGGATCGATGGCCTCGAACGGCTCATCCAGAAATAAGACCTGCGGATTGGGCAAAAGGGCCATGGCGAACGCGGTTTTCTTCCGCATGCCGTGTGAGCAATAACCGGCGAAGGTGTCGCGGCCGTTATCGAGGCTGAGCACGCGAAGGAGCTGGTTCGTGCGCGACCTGCTTTCATCGTTGCTTAGTCCATAGATGCGGCCGGTGAGAAGCAGGTGCTCTTCGACGGTGAGATCGTCGAACAGGCCGAGATCTTCGGGTAACACACCGATCCGCCTCTTGATTTCGAGCGACTCTTTCGCGACGTCCAGGCCGGCAACCGTAGCCTGGCCGGAAGTTGCGGGAATCAGGCCGGTTAACATTTTTACGGTGGTGGATTTACCTGCGCCGTTTGGTCCAAGCAAAGCGCAGATGGCGCCGCCCGCAACATCCAGCGTCAGACCATCGACTGCGGTGAAGTCGCCGAAGCGTCGGGTGAGGTCCCGGCAGGAGATCATCGAATCTTCGTCACGGACGGTAACTTGCTTTCAGCGTGCCTTTTGCTTGGGCCACCGGAAGGAGCGTGGGGTAGAACTGCACGAAGGTGTTCTCGACCGCGCCATTCTGGTTGTGGCAACTGTGGCAAGCGCTCGAAGGAAACGCTTTCGCCGTATCGCGTATCGATGACCCGCCGCCGAAGGCGAAGTAGGCCCACTTGTCGGGGAAGCGTGACTCATCTTTGACGGCCGCCTCAACACCAACTAACTCGCTTTGAAAGTGCCCGGCTTTGTTGATGGAGCCATGCACCTTCGACGCACGGTTCTCCAGAACGAAGATGGTCTTATCCGGCCATTTTCCCGATTCGAGGAAGGCGCGGTACGCGGCCGGCTGGACGAAGACGTTGTCGAAGGGCGGATCGGCCGATTCCATGGCGTCAGATCCGTAGGACATCCCCAGCCCCGAGGTCAGATAGATCCACTCGCGGTAGTCCTTAGGCCGGACGAGTTCGTTGTCTTTAGTAAACTGCGGCGCTGACACGCGGCCAGACTCGCTCTCCGGCGCGCCACCACAGATCGCCGCGGCGAGAAGCGCCAGGCTAAAGGCCGAGACTTTTTTCATGCGGAATCTTCTCCAAGGTTCCCTACCATCATATGCCGAGTGGTGGTCCACTCATGCGCCTCCGCAATTGTTAACCTTTGACCGTTTTCCATTGAAAACAGGCCATTATTAGCAGTAAATTCCGGCATTTTTACTGAAAATGAACAGGGAGTCTGGGGATATAATAAACTAACGCGCCGGAGGACCGTGACAGCCTGTGCAGTGTCTTTACTGCGAAACTGAATTAAAGCCTCTCCGAGGCCTATTCGACGAGGACTTCTGCTGTAAGGATCATCGGGAGAAGTACTTCGCGTCGTTCCGCAAAGGCATCACGCTGCTTCCGGTTTTGGACCTTCCGCCGCTAAAATCGACTCAGGAAACGAACTTAGAACAATCGGACACCGACGCGATGGCCGATCCAGTGGCCGAACGCCGCCTCGAAGTTGTGGGAGAGGCGGCGGAGGTTCCTGAACCGGCGATCACGATGGTTGCCGAGGAACAGCCGGAGCCTCAAGGGATGGTGCTGGCCGTTGCCGAGGAAGAAACCGAACCGGAACCCGTTCGTGAGACGCCTCGCCCATTGCTGGAAATCCTCGCGAAAGCTCTGGAGCCCGTGGCCGTTGAAGAGCGGCCGGAAGCGGTCGCTTCGGTGGAGGCTGCTCTCGAAGAAGACGTGCGTGAGGCAGGAGTCGCCACGCCGCTAGCGGCGGATTTCCTGCATCTGCATATTGCTCCGACTGGTGCGGAGGACTGCTACTTCATGGTCGAGGAGAATTCGTTCTCGGCCTGCAACGGACCTGCCATCCCGGACGTTGAAGTCTTCTGCGACGCGGCTTTTGATCCTGAGGAGTGCCTGGCGCATCTGGTGGTGCCGGCGGATATGGCGGCAGGGGCTTCGGCGCGGGCGTCCAGTCCGGAGGCACCGCCGGCCATGACGCTATCGCCTTCATTCAGCGCATGGGACTACGCCGTAGCGTCCCAGCCGGCGTTGGAAGTGGGCGAGCTCATCGAGGACGTGGAGATATTCGTTCCGGGCGCGGCATCGCGGGAAATGCTCCGATTCGCCGGCGGTGAGGCGCTCGCTCTGCCACCGGAGTCGTTGAGCGTTCCGTCGTTCCAGGCGGTCATGGCGGACACGGCGCAACCCGCGGTTGCCGGGCCGGCGGGATTCGAGATCGAATGCCAGCAGATCGATAGCGGGCCGCTGATGTTCTTCGATATGGCACCGGTGCTTGAGATTCACAACCCGGTATTCCAAGTCTCCGCTGTAGCAATGGAATTGGATGAGGAGCTGAAGCGCGCCGCGGAGCCGCCGAAGAAGGAAGCCGCTCGCCTGGCCGAGCCGGAAATCGCGCGCCCGGCTGCGATGAGTGCGGCGCCTGTGAGCCATGCCGTTTCGAGCGCCAGTTTCCAGGCCCCAATCCCAACAGCGCCCCCCAGACCGGAGACGCAGCTTAGTGTCCCCGCCATGTCGTCCAAGACAGAGGCGGTGCCGAGCTTGGCCTCCGAAGCGGTTCCCGATCCCCCACGTGGAGCGGCTGCTGAACAGCCTTCGGCGCATTCCTCCGATCCGGTGCAGCCCGCCATTCAGAATTCCGTGCGCATCAAGAACTGGCGGCTGAAGATTACGTTCGCCAAGCCGGCGTAACGTTGCTCCTCCCAACACGATGATGCACAATGAGGCTTCACCGGTTCTAACCTCATGCGCATCAGCATCACGTATCTCTACGTCATCTTTCGCTACGGCTATCCACACAAAGTTCGTGACGTATTAGCGGCGCTGCCCGAGATTCGCAAGCTAGGTTTCCGGTTTCTCGAAATCGAGGGACTGGGACCTGCCCATCTGCGCGCCATGCATACGCATCGAAAGCAAGTGGCGGCGGCGCTCGCCGATAATGGTCTGCACGTTCACAATTTCTGCGTGGTGGATCCGGCTCTGGTGTCGCTCGATCCCGCTAAACGCGGCAAGGCGATGGATGGATTCCGTATGGGCGTGGAGTTGGGCGCATACTTCGGCGCGGAGACCTTGCACCTGGCCAGCTACGCTCCGCCGGTTCGCTATGTCAGCGCGAAACCGTATCAACTGGGCGGGAAGGGAAAGTATGCGTTCGCCAATCGCACGCAGGTCCGCATTCCTTCAGGCTTCGAGTGGCAACAGGTATGGGATGCTCTGGTGAGCTCGTGCCGGGAATGTGCGGATATCGCCGCGGAACAAGGCAAGACGGTAATCATGGAACCGCGCGTGGGCGAGGTAATCTGCTCGGTGGATTCGCTATTGCGGCTGATCGAGCACACCGGCCGGCCCAATTTCAAGGCGAATTTCGATACGGGCCACTTTTCGGCGCAGCGGGAAAACGTGGTGCTCGCGCTGAAGAAGCTGGAAGGCAAGTTCGCCAACATCCACATCTCAGACAATGATCCGGTCAATGCCGAACACCTGCCCATCGGCGACGGCTCCATCGACTGGCTGGAATTCTTCCGCGTGCTGCAATCGATGAGCTACGCGGGCTACCTGGGATTGGACCTGGGTATGAGCAAGACGATCGTACGCGATTACCGGAAGTCGGTGGATCGGATCCAGGAAATCGCGGACAAGCTGAAGATCTCCGTAGAAGTCTAGAGCAAGCTCTGCACGGTCTTTTCTACGCTGGGCCAATGCTCGGAGCGCGGATCGACTGGGCCAAAGTGATCGCCACCCGGCAAGACCACCAGGCGAGCGTCATCACCCACGCGGTTGGCGGCCTTCTGATAGCCGTTGCTGATTTCGATGGGAACGACGGAGTCTTCGGTCCCGTGCAGCAAACGCACGCGGCCGCCGAGCGGTACAAGCTCGATGGGCGAGCCCGCGTGATAGCGCTTCGCCAGCTTTTCGGGTGGCCCACCCATGAGTTCCGCGACCGCACCGTCATTCAAACGTAATTCCCAGGCGCGGCGGAGATCCACAACTCCGGCGATGGGTGCGGAGCCGCGAATGGAGAGAGGATCCAGTGTGGCAAGCGGGTCGCCCGATTGAATTCGTGGCCGGGCCGCCAGCCACAGGGCCAGATGACCTCCGGCGGAGTGGCCCACGGTGATCACGCGCTTCAGATCGAGCGGATACTTTTTGGCGAGCTCGCGCACATAGTCAGCGCCCGCCGCGACATCCAGAAACGTATTGGGCCAACCACCGCCAGGATTGCCGATCCGCCGGTACTCGAGATTCCAGCTAGCGATGCCGGCGCGCGCGAAGGCCGCCGCGAGGTGACCCATGTACTCGAGGCTGTACTGTGCGCGCCAGAAGCCGCCATGGATCATGATGGCCGTCGGATATGGCCCAGCTCCCTGGGGCAAGCGCACATCACCGAATTGCAGCGGATCTGCCCCATAGTGCAAACGAGCATCGGCCGCAGGCGCGGGCAGATCGAGAACTCCACGTCCCATGGATTTGCAAGCACTGGTGCACGCCCACGCTACGGGCGCCGTGCTGAGGCGAAGCAGCTCTCGCCGGCTGAACTTCATCTGGTTTCGATCAGCTCGCCGGAAGGTCCATCCACATCCACCACGCGAAGCCTCAGGCGCTTGCGGGCGTCGAGCTGTGCCAAGGGCATATCGAATCGCACGGCGACCATTCTGTCGAGGGTGGCGTGGGGGTTGATGCGATCGCGGACAATGAGCGAATCGTTATACTTCTGCCCGAGGATCGGGTAGTACTGAAAGAGCCTCTTGGCGTCCATCTCGGGAACCGTTTGACCCTCGACCGCGGAACCATTGGGCGCGTCGAGTGTAACATCGACCTCGCGGACGACAACGGCATAGTCGGCGGAATTGGTCACGCGAAAGTCAACGATAGCCACGGAGCTGTTGTCATCGAGCGCGAGGGTTCGCACCTTGAGGATCCTGCCCGCGGGCTCGATGTGAGCGCCGCGCTGCATATAGAACATCCAAGCCACCGCAATGGCAACCACCACAAGTCCGACCCCGAGAGCCGTGAGAAACGTGCGATTCAGATATTGGCGGAGGAACTCCAATTCACGATCATATCAATCCCGGGGTTGGACACCCGCGGACGTCTGTCCTACCCTAATGAGAACCACCGATGAAAAACCTGATGCGCCGGCTCGTAATTGTTGCGGGGCTGATTGCGCTTGTGCTGCTCACGGGGACCGTCGGGTTCGTCGTGATCGACGGCTACCCTCTCTTCGATGCCTTCTACATGACGCTGATCACGGTATCCACGGTGGGATACGCGGAGATTCATCCGCTGAGCCACGCCGGCCGTGTGTTCAACTCGTTCGTGATCTTCTTCGGCGTCATCGTGATGTTTTTCGCCATTGGCGCCATGACGCAGAGCATCGTCGAGCTGGAATTGGGAGAATACTTTGGGAAGCGGCGAACCAGAAGAATGATCGAGAAACTGAACAATCACTTCATCATCTGCGGCTACGGGCGCGTGGGCCGAAACGCCGCGCATGAATTGAAGCGCGCGGGCGTGCCGTTCGTCGTGGTGGATCGCGAGGCCGAGCGCACCGAGCGAGCCGTTCAGAGCGGGATGCTTGCCGTGACGGCGGATTCGACGCGCGATGAAACTCTGCGCTCGCTCGGGGTCGAGCGCGCACGCGGTCTCATCTCCGCCCTGGCCACCGACGCCGACAACCTGTTCGTCATCCTCTCCGCGAAAAACTTGAACCCGAAACTGTTCGTGGCCACGCGCGCGGCCGAGGAAGAGGCGGAGCAGAAGCTGCGGCGAGCTGGTGCGGATGCCTTGTTCGCGCCATACACCACGGCGGGTTACCGGCTGGCGCAGGCAGTTCTGAGGCCGCACGTGTTTCAATTCTTCGACCTGGCGACGAAGGGCATTGGATTCGATGTGGATATCGAGCAGGTGCGTGTGCCGGAATCAAGCGGCTTCGCCTCGCGCTCACTCGAACAGACCCGTATCCGTCACGATCTCGGCGTGATTGTTCTGGGCATTCGTAAGCTGGATGGAGCCATGCTGTTCAACCCCGCTGCGGAAACTGTGATTCAGGGAGGAGACTACTTGATCGTGATGGGTGAGCCGGCTAATCTGCGAACGCTCGAGAGCTTGGTATTAGCGGGAACGCACTCATGAGCGCAGAGACAATCGGGTTGGTGGTCACTGCCGAGGATCAATTGGGTGTCCTGCACCGCCTGACGGGAGTGATTGCCGAGCATCAGGGAGACATCACATCGGTGGCGATTCTCGAAAGCGGCCGCGAAGAAGCCCGCATCTATTTCGAAATCAAGCTGCCCGCAACGCCGGCGGAGCTGGAAGCAGACCTCCGCGCACTGGCTACCGTGAAAAACGTGGAAACGGTGAAGACGCTGGAGCGTGTCTATGGCAAGCGCATCATCATCGTGGGAGGCGGCGCCCAAGTAGGGCAGGTCGCGATCGGCGCCATCTCGGAGGCCGATCGCCACAACATCCGCGGTGAGCATATCTCCATTGACACGATTCCGCTGGTCGGCGAGCAGTCCTTGGCCGATGCAGTGCGTGCAGTCGCCCGGCTGCCGCGCGCCAAAGCGCTGGTATTGGCGGGTTCGCTGATGGGCGGCGATATCGAGAAGGCGGTACGCGAGGTGCGCCAAACGGGACTGCTGGTGATCAGCCTGAACATGGCGGGGAGCGTTCCCGAGGCCTCAGACCTGGTGGTCACCGATCCCGTGCAAGCCGGCGTGATGGCCGTGATGGCCATCGCGGACACAGCGAAATTCAGCATCGCAAGATTGAAAGGGCGCGTGTTTTAAAGCCGCTGCACGTGGATGCCGCCGTCGCCGGTGCGAACCTGGAGAATCTGGCCTCCGCCATTCAGCTTGCCGCGGATTTCGGAACCGCTTACCGAACCCGAAACCGTCACGGGAAAATCGACGGTGACCTTTCCATCGCCGGTGTGCGCGTCGAGATCGGCGGCGAAGTGCTCGGGCAGATGCAAAGTGATGTGGCCGTCGCCGGTCTGCACGTGCCAGCTCGAAGTCATTTTCGAACCTTCACGAGCGGTCGCTTCAACAGAGCCGTCGTCGGTGCGAAGGTCCACCTGGTCCCAGCGTCCGCTGGCTCGAATGTGCCCGTCACCGGTTTTTGCGTCGAGAGTTCCATCGACGGCATCCGCCTCGATGCCGCCATCGCCCGTTGAGAAGTACAGTTCGCCTTTGAGCTCTTGCGCCGAGATCCCGCCGTCACCGGTATGCAGCTCAGCCCGCAGCTCGTGCGGAACAAGCAGCTCGACGTGCACGGAATGGCGGCCGATCGAGACAAACTCGCGCGGCGTGCGGACTTCGATTTCCACGCGATCGCCGGCGGCGTGATCCGTCACCCGCACCTCAGACGGGCTGATATTCCATCCCTGCGTGACCACGCGTGCACCAACCTCTTTTCGATCCCACGAATGGATGGTGATGCCGCCATCCGTGACGCTCACGCGCAGGTCGGCCTTTACCGAAACAGGAAAGCTCTTCTTCCACTCGTCCGCGAAACCCATGGATGCCATCATGGCAGCTGAAACCAGGCACGGAAGCACTCGATTGCCCACGCGCACCGCCTTTCGGGACTAGGATACGAAATCCGAGCGCCAAAGGTTCCGCCTATTAAGCCGCGGCCAAACCACGGCTTCGCCTCGCCCAGCGATGCAGCTGCGGCGTAGTCAAACCACTTCACAGATAGGGCCCCTTCGGTTAAGCGGGTAAGGGTAAAGTAACCGCATGGAATGCGTCAACCCAGTCTTGGCCTTATTCGACAGCCGCCCGTTGTGGGGAGTTATAATCCGGACATGCCTGTTCTACTCATCCAGAAACCGGACAAGGCGCTGATCGTGGACTTCGATCCGACCAGAGAGGTCCAAACCGAGGTCGAGGGGCGATATGCAGTGACGTTCTCTCGATACTACGAAGACCGGGCGAGGGCAGAGCGCGAAATCGACAGCGCTAAGGCCGGCTGGTACTCCGGGTCGAATCGTCTGAGATGCCACAATGAGCCTGCGTGAGTGCCGAAAGCGTGTCGTCGTCCTTGCGCAACAGGTACTGAACGAAACGACTGAAGACCACACACCAACGGCTCACTGGACTGATGACGACTGGTACATGTTTCAATACGCCAGCGCCACACCCGAACAGGGGCAGGTGCTAAGATCGCTCCAGCGCGCTGATGGCGAGCTCGACGCCCAGAAAGTCCGCGAGCTCGGGTATGAAAGCCTACTTCGCCCGGGGCGCAATCCGTTTAGTATGGAAGATGCGGCTCGTCGCATCATTGGCGATTCGCAAGCAAGAACGGGCGTCTTCCAGCCGCTCTGGTTAACGTTACTCCGCAGCTTAACTGGTGCATCGCCAAAACACTGAAATCGAAACCAGAGCCACTTACCCTAAATCGCGAGAAACTGGTCAACGGGTACATCGCAGTACGAGTTATACCTGCGGCCAATCCTCACCCCACAGTACGCCTTCCTTCTCATTTGTAGACATCGCCCTTGAGATCGTCCGGCATGTTGGTGAGGCGTCCGAGCATCTCGTAGACTTTTGCCACGGAGCGGTCAACCAGTCGCTCGCCCGCGCCGATTTCCACCCAGGTGCTCGCGCTGGCGGCACCGTAACCGCCACGTGACGCCGCGGCGACGGTTGGAAAATAGCCGTTGTAACCGTTGGTGTAGCCGAGCAGCAGCGCCGTAGGCACAGGGCAGCGGTCGCGCCAGTTCGTTTGGAAATCGACGAAAGGCTCACCGGGGACCGTCATGATTGCGATCTGTTTGTTGATAAGGACGGTTGCGGCATCGATCTGGAATTCGGACTTGACCTTCGCGCCCCACGAATCCATTCCCTGCGGTCCAAGGAACTTCACGAGCGCTGCGCGGAATTTGTCCGGGTCCCAGCGGAGCTTCACCGGGATCGATTCCTCGGCGAACTCAATCGTGGGCGCCGGTGCATCCGCCGTGTGGATCTCGGCGGCCACGCGCGCGGCTTCCTGTCCCAGATGCTCACCAGTCCAGTCGCGGCCTTTCACCGGGTCTTCTTCGAGAGGCGTCACCGCGTAATACGGGTTGATGTCGCCCGGCGCACCTTGCAGAAAGAAGCTGAGGGTTCGCGCGCCGAATTTCGCTTCCACCACACGATTCATCACACCAGGGTAGTCAGCCGAGTAACGTAGATTGTCGCTGCCGAAGACCACGGGATGGCAGGCATAGTTGGTCAGGATGGCGAGTGGCGATCCGTCGGCCCGATCGATGCGCAGCACCGTTACGGTGGGATCGACCGGCGCCGTGGGAATGCGCGTGAGATTGCGCTCGAACCAGCTCACCGAGCCATCGGCGTTAACGTGAAGGCGATTGTGTCCGATGTAAGTTGCACCCGTTCCCGTTCCGATGCGAACTTCGGTTAATCCACCGGCGGCTTGCTCGATTGCGTGCTCGATTCGTTCGATAGCCGTTCGCTCCCACGCAGGCGTCCCGTGCTTGTACTCATCGGCGATGACTGGCGCGGAGTGCGTGTGGGATGCGGTGACGAGCAGGCAGGAGATTTTGCTGGTGGTCCGCGCCGATTCCCGAAGCTGCTGGATCTCAGGGGGACCGAAGGTCCGGCCGAGATCGAGAGTCACGATCGCCAGCCGCTTGTCGCCGGCTTCCAACACCAGCACGCGCGCATACAGCGGATCGAGGGTTCCCGTGGCGGGCTTGACGCGGTCCTCATAGCCCCACAATTGTTCGCCGCCGACCGGTGTGATATCCACCTTGGCAGTTCCCGCACGAAGAGCCGCCGCAAACGATGGCAGGCTACTGAATAGGACAGCGGCTGTGATCACGACAGAGCGCACGAGATTCCTCCTTCTTGCAACCGCTATTCTATTCGCTCTCAGGCGCGTTGTGAAATAATCCAAGGTTCGGGAGGGACCTTTTTATGAAGAGACGGCAATTTTTGGCTGGTTCAATCGCGGCTCCGATGCTAGCGGCTGGAGCGCCGCCGCAATCCACGAGCGATAAGAAACGCGAGTATTACGTGCTGCGGCGCTACCATCTCCAGAACGGACCGCAGCACAAGCTCACAGAGAGTTTCCTGGCGGAGGCGCTAGTGCCGGGGCTGAATCGTCTAGGCATCAGCCCGGTGGGTGTATTCAGTGTGAGCATCGGCCCCGAAAGTCCGGCGTACTATGTGTTGATCCCCGGCACCTCGGCGGAAAGTCTCGCCACTGTCGATTTCCGGCTGGAGCAGGATGCGGAGTACATGAAATCCGGCGAAGCCTTTCTCAAAGCACCCGACAAACAGCCGGCGTACGTGCGCGTGGAAAGCTCGTTGATGCTGGCCTTCGAAGGTTGGCCAAAACTCACGGTTCCCGCAGCCACCGCGCGGCACGGAAAACGCCTGTACGAGTTGCGCACTTATGAAAGTCCCAGCGACCAGGATCATCGCCGCAAAGTGGAGATGTTCAACAGCGGCGAATTCGGGGCGTTCGAGAAGGCCGGTTTCTGGCCGGTGTTCTTCGGCGACACTCTCATCGGCTCACGTATGCCGAACCTGACGTACATGATCGGGTTCGAAGACCTGAGCGCACGCGACAAGATGTGGACGGCTTTCGGAGGCACGGAAGAGTGGAAGAAACTCTCCGTTTCCCCGCGTTACAACTTCGAGGAGATTGTTTCGAGCATCACCAACGTGGTTCTCACGCCGGCGTCGTACTCGCAGATTTAAGTGCCGCTAAGCCTGTTGCGCCTTGGCGGAGAGTTTGGCTTCTGCCGCTTCGACGGTATCGTATACCGCTAAGATGTGGTCGGCCCTGGCAACCTGAAAAAGAGTCTGCACGCGACCGCAAGCTCCGGCCACCGCGAACCCTCGCGCGGTTCTCTGGCAGGAAGCAAAGATTCCGAGAATGGCCCCGAGCCCGGCTGAGTCCATATATGGGGTCTCAGTCAGGTCAACGATGATCGCTCGCTCCGACTCCTTGCGTGCGATGCTCTGAAACTCGAAGACGTTCTGCAGGGTGAACGGACCGAGAACCTGCAAAATGCACGCGCCGGTCGGTCCTACTGCGCTCTGAATCTGAAACTGGCCCATTGGCATACGTTACCATACGGGGGGACAGATGCGACCAGCCACGAAACGCCTGCTCCGGATCACCGCGTGGCTGGCTCTGGTTGCGACGCCGACCGGGGCGCAGTCCTTCCATTTCGTCGTTCTGGGTGATCGCACCGGCGAAGCTCAGCCTGGAGTCTACGAAGAAGTGTGGAAGGAGGCGGCTGCTGAAGATCCGGCGCTGGTTATCGCGGTGGGCGACACGATTCAAGGACTCAATGACGCGACCGCCGCTGATGAGTGGCGTGCCGTTGAGAAGATTCTGCAGCCTTACCGCCGCATTCCGTTCTATCCGGCTCCCGGCAATCACGACATCTGGTCGCCAGCTTCTGAGAAGCTGTTCCGCCAATTCACAGGGCACTCGCCACACTTCAGCTTTGACTACAAACAGGCGCACTTTACGGTTCTGGATAACAGTCGAACGGAACAGTTTTCACCGGATGAACTTGCGTTCCTGGAAAAGGATTTGCAGGCACACGCCGCGCAGCCGGTTAAGTTCGTCGTGTCGCACCGACCGTCATGGCTTATCGATGCTGTGGTGCGCAACCGGGACTTTGTTCTGCACCAACTCGCGAAGAAGTATGGCGTGCAGACCATGATTGCCGGCCACGTGCACGAGATGTTGCACATGGATCTTGATGGAATCGACTACATCTCCATGCCGAGCGCGGGCGGCCACCTGCGCGGAACGCGCCAGTATGAGGACGGCTGGTTCTTCGGCTACGCGCTGGTCGAAGTCAGCGGGCGCCAAGTCACCATGCAGATCAAGGAATTGAAGCCGCCGTATGGCCGAAGACGCCTGACCAGGGTGGCAGACTGGACGGCGAGCGGGCTGGCGAAGCCTGCGGCTCAGCCGGTGTTACCGTAATCCACCGGGCGAAAGAGCCTTGTTTGCTAGAATAGAGGCTCCCCGAAAAACTGAGGCCTTTACTTTCACATGTACTGGAGCAAGCTATTCATCCCTACGCTGCGCGAGAATCCGGCGGAGGCGGAAGTGGTCAGCCACCAATTACTGCTGCGTGCGGGCTACATCCGCCAGCTGGCGGCTGGGATTTACAGCTACCTGTTTCTGGCGCAGCGGTCGCTATTGAAGATCAGTCAGGTCGTACGCGAGGAGATGGACGCGATCGGCGCGCAGGAGATGCTACTGCCGGCGCTGCATCCCGCCGAGCTTTGGCAGGAATCCGGGCGGTGGACTGTGATGGGCGACAACATGTTCCGCCTCAAGGATCGCTTCGGCCGCGACCTGTGCCTGGGCATGACGCACGAAGAGGTGATGACTGCCATTGCGCGCGGAGAATTGCGCAGCTATAAGCAACTGCCGCAAATCTGGTATCAGATTCAGAACAAGTTTCGCGACGAGCCGCGGCCGAAATCGGGCCTGTTGCGCGTGCGCCAGTTCATCATGAAGGATTCGTACAGCTTTGACTTGGACGCCGCGGGCCTCGACAGCTCCTATCAGAAACACTACCAGGCTTATCGCCGGATCTTCGAGCGCTGCGGCTTGGAATACCTGGTGGTGGAAGCACATTCGGGAGCGATGGGCGGCAGCCAGTCCCACGAGTTTATGGTGGCCTCCGATGCCGGCGAGGATTTCGTCGCGCAGTGCGCCAGTTGCGGCTACTCGGCCAACCTCGAGAAAGCCGTGTCGCAGCCGCGCGTGCCGGAACTTGCGGATCCCGAGGGTGAATCGTCGCCGGAAGCGTTTCACACGCCAGGCCGCAAGACCATTGCCGAAGTGGCGGAATTCACCGGGCTGCCCGAGACTTCACAGATGAAAAGCCTCGTGATGGTTGCCGATGATCAGCCTGTTTTGGCGCTGCTTCGCGGCGACCATCAGTTGAGTGAAACGAAGTTCGCGGCCGTATTGGGCGCGACCGAAATTCGCCCAGCGCATCCCGAAGAGATGCGTCAGTGGCTGGGCGCTGACGCTGGCTCGCTCGGCCCGATCGGGGTCACGAAGCTGCGCATCATCGCGGATGAAGCACTCAACGGGCGGCACAACATGATTGCGGGGGCCAATCGCGACGACTACCACTTGCGCAACGTGACGCCCGGCGTGGATTTCGCCGCCGAATACCACGATTTGCGCCAGGCCGCGGCGGGCGATGGATGCATCAACTGCGGCGCTGCACTCGAGCTCCGGAAGACCATCGAAATCGGCCACATCTTCAAGCTCGGCTACAAATACTCGGAGTCGATGGGCCTTCGCGTTCTGAATGCCGACGGCGCGGAAGTGCCAGTGATCATGGGGTCGTACGGGATCGGCATCGAGCGCATATTGAGCGCCGCGGTGGAGCAGCGCCACGATGCCGACGGCATGGCGCTTCCGGTATCGGTTGCGCCGTTTACTGTTGTCGTCACGCCTGTGAACAGCAAGGAACCAACGCAGCGCGCCGCCGCCGAGGAGATCTATCGAAACTGTCTTGCGCTGGGATTGGATGCGCTTTTTGACGATCGAGATGAGCGGCCGGGTGTGAAGTTCAAAGACGCGGACTTGATCGGCATCCCGTTCCGCATCACCGTGGGCAAAAAGCTGGCACAGGGAATGGTGGAGTTGGTGGATCGTGGTGAGAAGAAGTCAGTCGACGTGCCGGTGACAGATGTCGCCGCCGAAGTGAAAAAGCGAATCGCGGAAAGGGCGGCGTGACCGACTGGAAGAAAATCCGCGCCGAGTTTCCGTCGCTCGAGAACTGGACGTTCCTCAACACAGCCACGTTCGGCCAGCTTCCGCGCCGCGCCACCGAAGCGGTGGCGTGCCACTTCGCGCGCCGGGATCAGTATGCGTGCGCTGATTTCATGGAGTGGTTCGCCGATGCCGACGGCATTCGCGGCTTGGCCGCGCGCTTGATCCATGCGACTGCCGATGACATCGCGTTTATCCCGAACGCCTGCGCAGGGCTTTCGCTGCTCATGGGCGGCATGGATTGGAAGCCTGGCGACCGCGTAGTCACTCTGCAAGACGAGTTCCCGAACCACTACTATTACGCGAGCTTTCTAGGCACGCGCGGGGTAGAGTTTGTCGAGACGCCGTTCGAGCGGTTTCACGAAACGATCACGCCGCGGACGCGGCTGGTCGCGATCAGCATGGTGAATTACTCGACCGGCTTCCGTCCGCCAATGATCGAGATCGCACGATTCCTGCGGGAGCGCGACGTTCTGCTGTATGTAGACGGAACACAGGGATTGGGTGCGCTCCAGTTCGACGTGAGTGCCGTGCAGCCGGCGATGCTCTCGGTGAACGGGTACAAATGGATGCTCGCACCGACCGGGGCCGCATTCTTATACGTCGATCCCGCGGTCCGCACATGGCTGCGGCCGAACGTGATCGGCTGGCGAAGCCATCGCGGGTGGCGGCAGCATGAGAACCTGCACCACGGCGCGCCGGAATTCAGCGCCAAAGCGGAGAAATATGAGGGCGGCATGCTCGCGTTCGATCCTCTTTACGCCATGGGCGCGTCGATCGAGATGATGCTCGAGACCGGTCCGGCGAAAATCGAGGAGCGCGTGATGCAGTTAGCGGCGATGACGCGCGATGTGCTGCGCCGTGCCGGAGGCAAGCTGCCGGCGGATCGCGATGCGCATTACGAATCGCCCGTGGTTACGGCACGGTTCGAGGGCAAAGATGCGCGGCAGCTCGTCCGCGATCTACATGCGCGCAAGGTTCTGGTGGCTGCCCGCCACGGTAACCTGCGCGTTTCCCCGCATTTCTACAACGACGAGAGCGACCTCGACCGATTCGAACAGGAGCTGAAACAGGTCCTCCGCTAGTTGATGCTCCAACGGGCGAGCGTGGTCGTGTCTTTGATGACGACGCCGTCGCGCAAAATCAGCGGATGAGCCCAGGTTGGGCTTTGAGCTACTGAGTAAGTGTGTAGCGGCTCGAAGCCTTGACCGGTGGCTTTGGCGACGATCAATTCGGCGTCGTCTTTGAGAAAGACGAGGTTCTCGCCGCTGATCAATGCCGCCGCATTGTCGCCTTGTCGCGGAGGCCCCGTCCACCGCGTAGCGCCTGTGTGTAAGTCCAGGCAGAAGAATTGACCCTTCTTGTATTGCGAGAAGCCGAACAGTAGATCGCCCGAGGCCACGGGCGAACTCATATAGAGCGCGATGTCGGTATTGCGCCAGACAGTTTCGGTCGACCACTTGCCGGCGTTCTGGGTCGCGCGGATCGCCATGATGCCTTTCGAAATACCGGAGACGATCAACTCGTCGTGGTAGACGAGCGGCGTGGGGATGTTCTGGTCGTATTCGGTTGTGAAAGGTATCTTCCAAAGTAATTGCCCAGTGCCGGAGGCAACGCTGAGCATATTGCTCTGCGTTTCCGTCACCACTTGCCGGACACCGCCGAGCTCAACAACAATCGGCGAAGCGTAAGCGGGGCCGTCACCGGTCCACCGCCACTTCACGTCACCCGAGGCGGCATCGAACGCAGTGAGCGCGCCGTTGTCATGACCACCGACGTGTGCAATCAACATGCCGCTGTCCACGACCGGCGACATGGCCGAGCCATAATCCGGGGATGTTCCACTGTGCTGGCTCGTGAGCTCTTTTCGCCATTCCACCTTCCCGGTACCCGCATCCCAGCACGTGAGGATGCCGCTGATTCCGAATGTGTAGAGCCGTCCACCGGCGAAGACAGGCGTTGACTTAGGTCCTTCGCCATGGCTCACGGCAGCCGGATTCATGGTGTAAGGGGCAGAGTAAGATTGTTGCCAGACAATCTTACCGCTCTCTAAGTCGATGGCGGACAAGAATTCGCGACCTTGCTGGCGCGTAAACACGTAGATACTTTTGTTCACCAGGATAGGTGAAGAATGGCCTTCTCCAATAGTTACCTTCCAGCGCGGCTTGAGTTGTTCGGGCCAGGAGGCCGGCGCAGCCGACCTGCTAACCGCTCCGTCGCGATTGGGACCCCGCCACTGCGGCCAATCATCGGCTGACAACACCGATAGGAAGGGCACTATGAATAACAGGGTCCACTTACTTCGGCGCCAAGTCATGCTACAGCTTCTCCATCCAGAAAGAGCCACCCTTTTTTAGCAGGGTCTGTGGCATGTGCTCGCGAAACCAGTCTTCATGCGCGTTCTGCATATAGCTTAGAAATAGAAGAACGCGAAAACGGTCGTTGTATTCCAGAAAGGCGCGCAGCAGGTAGGCTTCGTTCCACGCGCGGCCCTCACGCAGCCAAACGTCCGGATATTCGAATGCCGGATGAATATCGTGTATCTGCACTACGACGCCGGATTTGATTCTCGGCAGAACTTCGAAGAAGATGTAATTGACGTCGCTCCCCGCTTTACATATGTGAGTTGAGTCGATAAATAGAATGTCGCCCGCAGTTAGCTGATCAAATACCTCCAATTCCGTATCCTGCAACTTGCTTTCAATAATTGTTAAAGGATCGTGTGACTTATCGATGAGCGATCGGAGTAACTTAGCGTGCGGCTCGATGGAGATGATGTTTGTTTGCGAGCCCAGACAGACACGATTGGTGTCCAAGATGACACACGTGGAAAAACCCGAACCAATCTCGATCACTGTCTGTGGGCGAAAGTAATTCATTACGCAAAATAGAGCAGACGCGTCGGCATAGGAAAAGTGAGGATTATCGAACTGATAAAGCAGACCCTCAACCGGACCAGATTGAAAAGGTAACTGAGAATAGTAAGGGTTTAAGCGTTGGAGGAAATCGAGCTGTGTTTGATCGTCCATCCGGATCGCGGGTAACTCGACCAGGGGCGACTTCCGCTGAAGCCGGACTAAGTACTCTTCGACATCGCGCTGAGAGGGAATCGGGGAGTAGAAGTGACCCGGCGGTGCGAATGGTCCGACATCGGCAAGAATGCTCTTGAGCGCATCTCGCTCCTGGCTGATGGTTGCGAGGCGTCGTTTCAACAGAGTCAGGTCTGCGTCGTCGTTTCGTTTGGGACTAAACCACGAGGTCAAGGCTTCGTGCCATGTCATTTGGGCGCCCCAGCCGGCCGGACATCCCGCAGTATCGCGCTCCAGCCCGGCAGACCGTTGGCCGCCGCATAAGAGTCGTCTTCCAGGCTCAGGGCCGCATCTACTCGCGAGCCCGGCGGAAGTTCAGATATCCGTTCCGCGAAATTCCAGGCTTTGAGCCAAAGCGTCCGGCCGTTCTGTCGAAGCGGCACGCGGAGATGTTTCTCTTTCCAGACAACAGGCGGCCCTGCCACCTCCGTGTCGAGCGCGGCGAACAGGGGAGCTGGATGGCCACAGCCAAACGGTGCGAGTGCGTTGATCTCGGATAAGGTCCTCTCGTTGACTTCATTCAAGGGGAGAATCGCATCGATTTCGGTTTCCGGCACGAAGTCTTCCGGCGTCAGGAGCGTGCCGGCGTATTCTGCGAACCGGCGGCGGAACAGTGCGACATCCTTGGCGTGGAGCGTCAGCCCAGCGGCGTGGCTGTGGCCTCCGAACTTCACGAATAGCTCAGGCATGGATTCGAGCGCCTCGAGCAGATGAAAACAGGCGATGCTGCGGCCGGAGCCTTGCGCCAAACCGGTCTCGGGGTCCTCGCTCAGCACAAAAACCGGCCGGCAGAAACGCTCCACCAGGCGGCTGGCCACAATGCCCAACACCCCGCGATGCCAGGCCGGCGCGCAGAACACCAGCGCAGCTTGCGAATCATCCACCGGGGCGCGCTCGCATTCCTCCAGGACGCTTTCAATGATTTGCGCTTCGGTCTTCTGCCGCTCGGCATTCAGCGTGTGTAACTGCTCAGCAAGCACGCGTGCGCGGTCCACGTCGCTGGTTAGCAACATTTCGATCACGTCGTTCGCCGTGGCCATGCGGCCGGCCGCGTTCATGCGGGGCGCAATGCGAAACGCCACCTGCGTCGAGGAGGGCACGCTGCCGCCTGTAAATCCGGCGACCTCGAGCAGCGCGCGCAACCCTGGGCTTCGCACGTCGCGCAACCCGCTCAATCCGTGTTTGACAATGATACGGTTTTCCCCAGTCAGCGGGACAACGTCGGCCACGGTACCGATCGCCACGAGTTTCAGAAACGATTCGAGAATCCTTCGCCGCTTCTGCTCGGTCCAGTCGAGCGTCGCGATCAGCGCTTGCACCAGCTTGAACGCGACTCCTACGCCGCAGAGATTCTTCTCCGGATATGCGCAGTCCGGCCGGTTGGGATTGAGCACGGCCAGCGCGGGCGGTAATTCCGCTTCCGGCAGGTGATGGTCGGTGATGATGACGTCGATTGCTAGCTCGCTCGCACGCCGCACGACTTCGGCCGCGCGGATCCCTGTATCGACGCTGATGATCAGCGTCACTCCGCGCGCCGCAGCCGTCTCCACGACCTCTGGCCGCATCCCGTAACCGTCCTTCAAGCGATCGGGCACATGAAAATCGGCGACACCGCCGGCGAGCTCGATGGAACGTTTCAGGATCACAACTGAAGTGGCGCCGTCCACGTCGTAATCGCCATAGACCAGAATCTTTTCGCGATCGCGAATCGCGCGGCGGAGACGTTCGAGAGCACAATCCATGCCGCGCATCGCCAGCGGATCGTGTAAGTCATCGAGCGAAGGGCAAAGGAAGTGACGCGCCGCACTGGCGTCGCGAAAGCCTCGTCCATAGAGGATGCTGGCTACCGGCAGTCCAAGACCCAGGTCACGGCCCAGCGCTTCGACTGCGCTGCGGTCTAAGTTCGGAAGCAGCCAGCGCGCCGGTCGAGCCATGCAGGCCGCTCAGTTTTTCGAGTAGAACCCGCCGAGCGATCCGTCATCGTCATCCTCGTCGGTGGGCAGGTGGCTGGTGATCTCTTCGCAAAGAGTGATGAATTCTTCGTACCAGTCAGGACGCAGCTCGTACACATACATGCGCGCGTGATGATCGAAGGCGAGTTCGAGCGAGCAGGTAACGCCTTCATGGCTGCGGACCGCGCGAATGCGCCGCTCGAATTCCCGGCTCTCCTCGGTCGAAATATCGGTGTCTTCCAGTTGTTCGAGCGCTTCCTCGATCTCCGTGGCGTCGAAATCACGCGACGCAAACAGGATCATCTTACAGCCCACCTGCCGCGCGGTTTCGAGGAAAATCTGGTAATCGGGATAGCGTTCCGTATCCCAAGTAACCATGGGCAGGCCTTCCAGTCCGCCCGCATGGCTGTGAAAGACGGCAAATCCGGATTTGTCCAGGTAGTCGAGGATTTCGCGCTTGAGCGTGTCGAGATTCAGGTCCACAGTATCGTCCTTCGTCGTTTCGCCAGAACCAGAATAGCATTCCATCGCGGGAGGGCTCGGCGCGAAGCGGGCGACTGTCCGGAAATGGGATTGGCTTTGTTTTTCATTTTTTCATTTTCTGGACGCAAATGGCTCTGTCACATTGAGATAGAGTCCCTGACTAGATATAGCATCGGGCGATGTGAACCACCCGGTCACAGGCGCGCAATTCGTTGAAAGATGGGCTTCAGCGCGGGATAGAGCGAGGCGTACAGTGAGTGGCCGGTTTGATAAAAGTCGGATTCCGCGCCGCTTGGCATGACGGCATCGGTTTCCCGGATGGCGTGACGGCAAACCTCCGGAACGGAGGGATAGAGTCCTGTGCCGACCAGCGCCAGCAGCGCTGCGCCGTAAGCCGAGCCTTCCTGCGTCTCGAGTGTGACCACGGGTTTGGCCAGCACATCGGCCAGCACCTGGCGCCAGAACGGGCTTTTCCCGCCGCCTCCGGACACGCGCACCGAGCTCACCATCACGCCCAACCGCTCGATGATATCGAGGCAGTCCTTCTGGCTGTAGGAGACGCCTTCAATCACGGAACGGATCAGATCGGCGCGAGTATGCTTCGCGGTCAGCCCGATCCAGCCGCCGCGCGCCGTCGCATCCAGATGCGGGGTGCGCTCTCCCATCAGATAGGGCAACCAGAACAACCCTTGCGCTCCCGGCGGCGCTTTCGCGGCCTCGGCGGTGAGGGCGCTGTAGTCAGCGCCGGGCGCCAATTGATTGCGGAGCCATTGCAAGCTCAACCCGGCGCCTTGGGTCACACCCATGACGTGCCACTTGCCGGGAACGGCATGGCAGAAGGTGTGCACACGGCCTGAGGGATCGTAAGCCACCTGATCCATGTGCGCAAACACTACGCCGGACGTCCCCAGCGTGCAAGACACGATGCCTGACTCGACGATGCCGTTGCCGACCGCACTCGACGCCTGATCACCACCGCCACCCACGACGGGAGTGCCGGCTACGAGCCCGGTTAATGCCGCTGCAGTCGCGCTGATCGCGCCGCTGACTTCGACCGATTCGTAACACTTCGGCAGAATGGCCATGTCGAGGCCCAGCGCCTCCATCATTTGCGTGGACCATTCGCGCCGCACCACGTCAAACAGCGCGGTGCCGGAAGCGTCCGAGACCTCGGTGGCGAACTCACCGGTCAGCCGGAAGCGCACGTAGTCCTTCGGCAATAGCATCTTGCTGACGCGCTCGTAGAGGTCGGGCTCGTTGTCACGGACCCAAAGGAGTTTGGGCAGCGTAAAGCCAGTGAGGACGGGATTGGCGGTGTAGGACAGGACATTCGCCGTCCCGACTGCCCGGTTGATCGCGTCAACCTGCGCCTGGCTTCGCTGATCGCACCAGATGAGCGCAGGCCGGATGACTTTGTTCTCGCGGTCGAGGATGACCAAGCCGTGCATCTGGCCGGAGAGGCCAATGCCGCGCACATCCCGTCCGCTGATGTGAGCTTCCGCCAGCACCCCACGAATCGCCAGAATGGCCGCGTCCCACCAATTCTCGGGCCGCTGCTCAGCCCAGAGCAGCCGGTCCATGCGAATGTCTTCATGCGGCGCGGTGAAGCCCGCACGAATGGTGCCGCGCTCGTCTACGACCAGCGCGCGCGTGCCGCCGGTTCCAACGTCAATTCCCAGCCACATTTTTCAGATCGGGTTCCGCCCACGGAAGATAGCCGGCGCCATAAAGGCCGGCCTCATTACCTAAGACGGCTTTCTCCACGCGAGTGTCGCTATTGCGAAACGTAAAGGAGCGCCGGCGGGTTTCCTCCAGCATCGTGGGGGCGAAGAAGTCCCACGCGGCGAGGACACCGCCGCTCAGCAGATACAAAGGAAAATTGAAGATGTTGACCACGATGGCCAGTATGATGCCGAGAGACTCGCCCATGGATTGAAAAATCCGTTTGGCGTGGTCATTGCCTTCGGTGGCCAGCTTGTAAACATCCGCCGAAGACAGGTTCTCGCCCAGACCCATCAGGCGCGCCATGGCGCCAATGGCGGTTGCCGACGCGTGCTTCTCGACGCAGCCGTGATTGCCGCAGCCGCAGGGAAAACCGTTTGGAACCGCGGTGAGATGGCCCAGCTCGCCCGCCATCCCCACAAAACCGTGCAGCACTTTTCCGCCGGAAATGATGCCGCCTCCGATGCCCGTTCCCAGCGTGAACAGCACCAGGTCATCCACGTCGCGGCCGGCCCCCATCCACTTCTCGCCGAGAGCGGCGGCGTTGGCATCGTTCTCGAGCACTACCTTGGTCTCGAGCCGTTTTTCCATCTCATCGCGGAACGGAAAGTCTTCGATGCACGCGAGATTATTCGAGTTGCGAATGACGCCTTCCTTGAGCAGGATGAAGCCGGGGATTCCCAGCCCAATTCCGGCGAGCCCGCCCGTACCCCAGCGCGATCGGAGATCCGCGATGCCGGCCACCATCTCTCGCAGCAGAGACTCGCGCCCCAACAGAGGATTGGTGGGAACCGAGATCTTTTCCAGGATCTTGCCTTCGCGAGTGATCGCCGCGGCGCGCAGATTGGTGCCGCCCAAATCTACCCCTATTGAATATTCGGCCATGAACTGGTGATGATAACAAAGGTTAGAGCCCGGCGATGTCAAGGCCAGAACTGGAGTAGACCCTTCCATAGCAATCGGTTATGGGCCTGATAGGAATAAGCGTACGCATATGAAGTACGTTTCATGCTACATAATGAAACAGAATAGTGTAGGGTTTGCGTCGATAAGAGTAGGTAGAGGTCGTTATGGGTGAGCGGCGATACATCGACATCCCAGGCAGTGGCACTCATGAATTGCCTCCGCTGCTCGTGCACGCCGCACAAGATGGAACGCCTTTATCCGAAGTCGTAGATATGGCTGCCGGGATTGTCGAAGCCGAGGATATCCTGGGCGATGTGCCGGCTGAAGAGAGCATCCTCGAGCAGCGCAAGTTCGACCTCGCGCTGAATCTGGCAGACCAATACCTGCGTCTGGTCTCCCACTGGCAGTGGGGCGATTCGATTCTGGAATGGGTGCGGCAGTGCGAGATCACGTTTGAAGCGTGCGAGGGTCTGCGCCATTTGTTGCACGCCGACGTTTGGCCGCATGCCGGGCGCAGCAGCTTTGTCAGCCTGCTCATGGAAAAATCGGTGCCGACGCACGGAGTTGGCTTGGAGAACGCCGTGGGCCTGCGGCTCACTTTCCGCCAGCCGCCTCCGATCGATTGCTTCTCCAATCAGTTCTTGTTCTATCTGAACGCCAGCGTGACCAGCACCGCTTACCAGACGTGGGCGCATCTGGCGCAGGATTCGCCGGCATTGTTTCCGCCTGAGCGATTCCATTTCGACGTCGTGGATCTGGCCGCTTAATAGCCGTCAAACCGTTTCGAGCGCGGGCCGCGAGTTCCCCGCCAGTTCCAACCACCGGCGGCGATTCACCCAAACCAAAGCAAACAGCAGCACGAACGCGATCAGAAAGCCGAGTGACGCGCCCACGCCGATCCACTGCGGCTCCTGCGAATGGACCACCAAAACAAAACCGAGATTGAACATCGCGGCGATGGCTACCGCTCCGAGCGGTAACGCGGGGCGATCCAGAGCGAACAAAGCGCGCGATAGCAACTCCAATAGGCTCCATCCGACCAGGCTTGGTGCGAAGCCGAGGAACACAGCAGCTACTACCTGCGTGGAGTGCGTCGTAAAGTTACCGCGCTGGAACAGCAATGTGATGAGTGGTTCACGCAAAGCGATGCCCACAGCACACGCTACCAATCCAAGCAGCCCGACGAGTGCGATTGTCTTGTCGATTAAGCGGAACGCCTCGCGCAGCTGGAAGCGGCTGCGCAAGCGAGCAATCTCCGGCAGCAGCGAATTGGACACCGGATTGATCAGATACGCGAGCGGTACGTTGAGACATCGCATGCTGTAGTCGAATGCGGCCGCCATTCCGGGGCCTGCGTGAGTGGCATACGCTCTCGTGATGATGACGTTTAGACCGAGGACTCCGGCATAAACCATGAACGAAGCTGGTTTCGCCAACAACTCGCGCCAGTGAAGGCCGGGCTCCAGCGCGTCTGCGACCGCAAGGCTGGAGCGGCTGGCGGAATACACGATCGCCAGTTGTACCCATGCTCCCGCCGCGTAGCCGATGGCGAACCCGTAGACGCCCGCCACGTGCCAAAGTCCCAGAGCGCAAGTAATCGTCAAGACATTGAGTGAGGCCTGGTAAAACGCGGTGGCCGCGAAGCGCCTTTGCGTATACAGGAATGCGACGTACAGCGCAGCCGTTCCCGCCGGCAGAGAAGAAATCGCGGCTATCCGCAGAATGGTGACCGCGGTACCCACGTACGCTGTGTCCAGTCCCGGAGCCAGTAGTCGAATGAGCAACGGCGCACCGAGGATGATCAATAGCGCGAGGCCGCCGAAAACCTGCACAAAAACCCGGTTCAATCGGTGAAACAAAGCGGCGCGATGCGTTCCCTCGTATTCCGTGAGCATGGGAACGAAAGCGAAGATCATGGTGTTGATCAGGACCGAGTTGAGTGTATCGATCGGTCCGATCGCCACAGCCAGCGCGTCCGCCGCGCTGTGCGTACCCAGCAGATAAGCGGTTAACGCCACGCGGAAGAAGCCCAGCAGGTTGCCGGCGACCAGCCCCACAGTGAGGGCCACTCCGCCGCGCACAAGCGGACTGCCGGCGGCACGGCCCAAAACTCCGCTACCCGCGGCGGGCACGCGGTTTTCAGGTGCGGAGACCGGAGGTGTTTCGCTGTGATTCAGTTGCAATCCTGGGCCGGATTCGTGGCCTCCGGTTCCAGCTTATGCCGACGCGGCGGACGCAGCGGCTCGGGCGGCGGCGAGCGCGGTGTCGTAGTTGGGGTAGTCGGCTACCTCTTTGACGTACTCGGCGTGCCGGATTTTGTTCTTCTGGTCGAGCACGAAGATCGCACGGCTCTCGATCCGCAGATCCTTGATCAGAGTCCCGTAGTTGGTGCCGAATGATCCGTCCCGATGATCGGACAGCATTTTGACCTTGTCCACGCCGAACGCTCCGCACCAGCGCTTTTGGGCGAATGGCAAGTCCATGCTAACGGTCAGAATATCCACGCCCGGAAGTTTAGCCGCCTCTTCATTGAAGCGTTTCGTCTGGGCATCGCAAACCGGTGTGTCGAGAGAAGGCACGACGCTGATAATGCGCACGTTATTTCCCGTATCGGCCAGCGAGACGTTCTTGAGGCTGTTATCGACCAGCTTGAAATCCGGAGCTGAATCGCCCGGCTTCAGCTCGGGGCCAATCAGAGTCAGCGGATTTCCCCGCATCGTGGTCGCTCCTGGTCTTTCCATGTTTGTCTCCTAAATTTGGTTTGAGCTGTTATTGTAGCAACTCGGCGAACTTCGCCGGGTCCGCCGTCGGCAGTTTGCAGGCATAGTTTTCGCACACATATGCCGTGGTTTGTTTGTTACTGGCGGTCATGGTTTCGATGACTGGAAGGTAGCCGGAGAGTACTTTGCGCGACGACTCATCCACGAACAAGACGATGCCATGGGGAATGAATCGCCGGTGTAATACTTCCAACAATGCTCGCGCTTCCGCCGTCGAGCGGCCACCTACCAGGATGATCTGCAAGGGTGTTGACAGGCTGAACTCGTATGCCACCAACATTTGGGGTACGGCAGAGGGTATGTTGTTGATGCGCGAGGCGAATGCGGCTATGGTTCGCTCCGCGGACTCCCGCAAGTCACGCCGATCGGTCATCTGGGCGAGCCGGAGCAGATTCAGCGCTGCCACCGAATTTCCCGAGGGCTCAGCGCCATCGTAATCGTCTTTCATGCGCAGCAACAGACTGGAGTCGCCGGCGGCGGTGCTGAAGAATCCGCCATGCTGCCGATCTTCAAACAACGTGCTCTGCTTCTCAGCCAGCTTCACCGCAGTTTCAAGATAGCGAACATCAAATTGGGTCTCATATAAGTCAAGGAGCGCCTGGCTAAAGAGGGCGTAATCGTCCAGAAAACCGGGGATGGCGGCGTCGTGCTGGCGGTAACGGCGCAGCAGCGAACTGGAGTCGGCGTCATACATCCGGCCCAGGATGAACTCCGCCGCACGCGCCGCCGCTGCCGAGTAGCGCGGTTCGGAGAGAATCGCGCCACCCTTGGCCAGCGCCGAAATCATGAGGCCGTTCCAGGCCGTCAGCACTTTGTCATCCAGGTGCGGCCGGACCCGTTTCGACCGCGCTGCCAACAGCTTCTCCATCGCTTCGGCTAGTCCTCGTTCGATACCCGCAACCGGCAAGGAGAAGCGTCGCGCCGTCTCCTCCATCGTGTGGGCTTCAAAGAGGATGTTCTTTCCGGCGAACTCGTCATGCGGATCGCTCTCTACATTGCCGTGCGGACCAACACCGTAGCGGTACGCAAACCAGGAAGCCGCCGGCTCTCCGACTACCTGATCGATCTCGGCCTGCGACCAGATGTAATATGCGCCTTCGCCCTTGTGCTCGGGCTGAGTGGGGTCGATCACGCTGTCGGCGTCTTCCGCTGAATAAAACCCGCCATCTTTGTCGGTCATATCGCGCAGCACGTAATCGAAGATGCGCCGCGCGATGCCGGCAAAGAAGGCGTCGTGGGTGATCTGATAGGCCTCGAGATAGGAGATCGCCAGTTGCGCCTGATCGTAGAGCATTTTTTCGAAATGCGGCACGAACCAGCGCTCATCCACCGAATAACGGTGAAATCCGCCGCCTAGCTGGTCATGCATTCCGCCCTTCGCCATGGCGCGCAGCGTGACGAGCACCATATCGCGTGCCTCTTCGTTGTGGGCACGCAGAGAATAACGCAGGAGAAAATTGAGCGTGACGGGCCGGGGAAACTTCGGGGCGGCCCCGAAACCGCCCAAAGTCGAATCGAACGACCGCCGGAATTGGAGATAACCGGCCTGGAGCGCATTCGGATCCAGACCGCCGGCAGGCGTAACCTCGGCGGCTTGCTCCAGATGAGCCACCACCTCGGCGCTCGATTCCACGATCCTTTGCCGGTCGGTGCGCCACGCATCGGCCACGCGCTCGAGAACCGCCGGAAAACCAGCGCGTCCGTAACGATTTTCTGGAGGGAAATAAGTGCCGCCCAGAAATGGCTTCAAGTCGGGAGTCAGCCAGACCGACATGGGCCAACCGCCTCCGCCAGTGCTCGCCTGGACGTAGGCCATGTAGATCCGGTCGACGTCCGGCCTTTCCTCGCGATCGACTTTAATGGCCACGAAATACTTGTTCAGAATGGCTGCGATCTGTTCGTTTTCGAACGATTCGCGCTCCATAACGTGGCACCAGTGGCAGGTGGAGTATCCGATGGACAGAAAAATCGGCCTATTTCCCTTATGTGCTGCTTCAAAAGCTTCCGGCCCCCAGGCATACCAGTCGACAGGATTGTGCGCATGTTGCAGCAGGTACGGACTCTTTTCGTGAATGAGACGGTTGGTGTGCATTCGCTTGATTGGTTCCGATGGCGGAGCCTGGAGGACGAGCAGACACGCCGTTAACCACGCGGCCGGGGGAATGCTCACGCCGCCCTCAACCCTACACGCGCGCGAACCCAATCCATGGATGCCAGCCGAAACGACTTGTACCTATAATATCCCTGTCTTATCGTGCGATTTCCTGTGGAGATAAAAAAATAATGTGGAACCATATGTTCGCGCTCAGTGTGCCGGTCGCGGAAAAGATCCTGCGCCCGATCATTGTCTATGCATTCCTCGTGATCATGCTGCGCATTTTCGGAAAGCGCGAGCTCGCGCAACTCAACCCTTTCGACTTAGTCGTGCTACTTTCGGTTTCGAATACAGTGCAGAATGCGATTATCGGCGACGATAACTCGGTCTCCGGCGGGTTAATCGGCGCGTTCGCGCTGTTTGGAGTGAATTACCTGGTGGTGCGGTTTCTATTTAAGCACCGCCGGCTGGATGAAGTGCTGGAAGGCACGCCGATATGTCTCATAGAAGACGGATGCGTGTGCCGAGATGGGCTGGCGAAGGAACTTCTGACTGAGTCTGAGTTGCTGACGGTCGCCCATCGCCAGGGGTTCGGGTCGCTTGACGAGATCCATCACTGCACGCTGGAACCGGGCGGCACGTTCTTTTTCGAAGCGAAAGAGCCCCGCCCGCACGAACGCCAGCATGCTGAGGTAATCAAGCGGTTGAACGAGATCGGCGGCCAGTTGGAGGAGCTGCGCAAGCTAGCCGGCGCCCGTTGAGGGCGCAGAAGCCGAACGCCCGCACCGGCACAATGTTGATTTAAACTGATAGACAGTTGGCTTGGTCTTTGCAATCAACATTACGCTGTATCGCGGGATTGGCGGCGATCGGAACACGGATCCCTGTTAGGGGGCCCACTGAGCGTCCGATAACGGTGTGGCGGTAGCGGTTTGAGCAAAAGCCACGACTCGCCGCAAAACCGACAGGATCGGCTACGCCATGCACTCGAACATGCGGCGCACCTGTTGCCCATGCAGGGGCCAATCGGTGTTTTCGTCCACCACAACACACTGCACGCCTTCGAGAATCTGCCCTTCGAACAAGCGGTCGTCGGGGCCGGAGGTGTCTTTCTAGCCGAGCCGTATATGAGCGAGGCGGCATACCGGGCCGAACTGGCGCGTGGGCGCATTCTTCTTGACGATATTGACGCAGTACTCGCCAGCGAGCCCGACGCGGTAATCTTTCCGCGGCTCAGCCGGCACTCGCTTCGCCGAGCCATGATGACGCCCGGCGTTCGGGAGTTCGACGCGGCAACCATCATGTGGCGATCTGAACAGGGTGACCTCGCAAGAGATTTCCGCCATGCCGCACTGAGGGCTTTGTTCGACGCTTGCCTGGCCCGTGCCGTTGCTCATGAGGAAGAGCCGTCCTCGCCGAATCCCTTGGAGGAGATCATCCACCCATGGCTGATCCGGCTGTGCTCGGTGTTTCTTGATCAGGGCATGGCCTACTGGCCTATGCCGGGCCGCGAGAACGGCTTCTATGTGAGCGTCCGGACGTTGCTTTCCCAGCCCGGCGCCATTTTCCCGAGGTATTTGGCAGGTTTAGACGAGGAGTTTCGACGGCAGGAGTACTTTGCCTTCTCGGCGACCGACGCAGTGTTGGACTACCTCGATTCTCAGCACTACCGTGAACCTGATTGGGAAAACTTCTTGCAGTCTGAGCTGTTGGCATTGCCCGGCTGGGCGGGGTTGGTGCGCCGAATAGAGGCAGATCCCGGTCTGGCACCTCACGAAAACGTGCCATGCTCGTTGATGGATTTCCTCGCCGTGCGGCTGACGATGGCTCGTGCGGCGGCGCGCATGGGCGCCGCGGAATCCGTCCCGCAAGAGAGCCCGCTCAAGACCCAGGAGAAGCGCCGTCTGAGCCGTGCGGCCCGCATTTATGATGCCGCGCGCGTGGTTTCGCTTTCCGCTGACGAAGTAACCGGGCTTTCCGACGCCGAGTGGGCGGCGTTCGTGAGCGATGTGAAAGCGTGCAATGGGCTGGAGCGCCGGCGCATTTTCCACCTTGCCTACGAACGATGGCACGAACGGGAGATTCTGCGCGGACTGTCCAGCCATCGGAGGTACCGTGGCTTATCCGAGGCCAAGACCAGACCGGCTGCGCAGATGTTCTTCTGTATCGACGAGCGCGAGGAATCCATGCGCCGGGCGCTGGAAGAAGCGGACCCGGACGTGGAGACTTTCGGCTCCGCTGGGTATTTTGGCGTCGCTATTAATTACAAAGGGATCGACGACGCCCATGGCGCCGCATTTTCCCCCGTGGTGGTGAAGCCCCAGCACGCGGTTCTCGAACAACCAAAAGCGGAGGACAGCACGCTGCTGGAGCGGCGCCGTTTTCGCAGGCGGTTTCTAGGATTGCTCATGCGAAATTCGTTCGTCTCATCCAGGACGCTGATGCGTGGCTGGCTTTCGACCACCGCCCTCGGATTGTTCTCGGCGGTTCCCTTGATTGGCCATCTATTGGCGCCCAGACGCTACGCGCAGCTGCGCGAATGGATGAACAGGGCGTTCCTGCCGGAGCCTCGCACCGAACTGACTTTGATGCGCAACACGGCGCAATCGCAGGGCGCCATGACGGGCCTGCTAACAGGATTCACTCCGGAAGAAAAGACCGAAAGAGTGGCCTCCGTTCTGGGTCCGGCCGGCCTGACGCACCGTTTCGCCCGCGTCGTCGTGATCCTCGGTCATGGATCCACGAGCCTGAATAACCCCCACGAATCCGCCCACGATTGCGGAGCGTGCGGGGGCCGCCGCGGCGGGCCCAACGCGCGACTGTTCGCTGCCATGGCCAACCGGCCCGAAGTGCGTGATCGCCTCCGCGACCGTGGTATCGAGGTTCCCGCCGACACGTGGTTTGTCGGCGGATATCACGACACCTGCAGTGACGACGTGGAGCTCTACGACCTCGAGGGTTTTCCCGCTACGCATCAGGCCGAACTGGTTCGCATTCGCGAGTCTCTCCACAAGGCAAGGGCACGGAATGCCCACGAACGCGCTCGGCGATTCGACTCGTGCCCGGCGAATGCTTCGCCGGACGAAGCATTGCGGCATGTTGAAGAGCGCAGCGAACACCTCGCCGAACCGCGGCCCGAGTACGGGCATTGCACAAACGCTGTCTGCATCGTGGGGCGCCGCAGCCTGACCCGGGGTCTGTTCCTGGACCGGCGGGCTTTCTTGGCATCGTACGACGCCGGTCAGGATACCGACGGCCAAAGCCTTGCGGCGCTACTGGCCTCTGTTGTTCCTGTTTGTGCCGGCATCAGTCTGGAGTACTATTTCTCTTTCGTAGATAACGATCGCTACGGCTGCGGAACAAAACTTCCTCACAATGTGGCGGGCTTGGTTGGCGTGATGGATGGCCACGCCAGCGATTTGCGAACGGGACTGCCTTGGCAAATGGTCGAGATCCATGAGCCTCTGCGCATGCTCTTCGTGATTGAGACGGCGCCGGAGCGCCTGGCGAAGGCAGTGGACGCGAGCGCCCCGCTCAAACAGTTGGTCGAGAACCGGTGGATTCGTGTTGCCACGATCGACCCGGTGTCAGGCCGCGTGCATGTCTGGAGGGACAGCGGATTTGAGGAGTTTGATGGGCCCGTGGAACGCCTGCCCGTGGCACTTTCTTCCGCTGAATGGTACGGAGGTAAAGTCCAACATCTCCCCATGGCCTGGATTCGAACTGAAGCAGGAGTCCGATAAGGATGGATTCTTTGGGAGCCACTCTTTTGTTTGTGGTGATGGCGCCGGGTGTGGTGTTCGCTGTGTTAGCGCTCCTCTGGTTGCTGGGCTGGGTTCCGTCCGAACGCGTGCTATCCAGGATAACCGGCGTAACGTTTTCAGCCTCCATTTTCGCGCTCGCCCGAATCATCTGGAAGCTTGGCGCAACGGGGGCTCCATCCGTTACCGTAATGTTGGGCAACTGGTTTGCCGTACGTGATTACCATTTCCCGCTGGTGCTCATGGCGGATCGTCTTTCCCTACCGTTCCTCGGCCTGACGGTCCTGCTGTCAGGGCTGATCGGACAGTTCTCGGCGACATACCTTCATCGCGACCGCGGTTTTGTGCGGTTTTTCCTGTTGCTGCACCTATTCGCGTTCGGGTCTTTGCTTGCATTCGCTGCCGGGTCGTTTGATCTGCTGGTGGGCGGATGGGAAATGGTGGGCATCACTTCGGTATTGCTGATCGCTTTCTTTCAGCAACGCACGGCTCCCGTGGAAAATGGCCTTCGGGTCTTCGCGGTGTACCGCGCCTGCGACATAGGTTTACTGCTAGGCGTATTCGCCATGCATCGTTGGGGAGGGACAGCTTCGTTTGCCAGCGGGCTTCCCCAGATGACCGGAACGCAGTCCTTGACTGTCTGCCTGCTTCTGCTACTCGCGGCCGCCGGCAAAGCAGCGCAAATTCCATTTTCGGGGTGGCTTCCGCGCGCGATGGAAGGGCCCACGCCATCGAGCGCGATCTTCTACGGCGCAATTTCGATTCACGCCGGCGCGTATCTTCTGTTGCGCATTCAGCCGATGCTCATTCATTCGCCAACGGCCTCCGCCATGGTGATCGCGATTGGCATCATCACGGCGATCCATGGCACGATCGTCGGCCGGGCAAGTGCTGATGCGAAGACCTCGCTCGCTTACGCGTCGCTGACGCAGGTTGGTGTGGTTTTTGTGGAGATTGGAATCGGCTGGAAATGGATCGCTGTCGCTCACATTCTTGGACATGCCACAGTTCGCACGTTGCAGTTCCTGCGTGCGCCGTCAATGCTTCACGACTATCACAAAATGCACTCCGCCATCGGAGGCGAGTTCTCCCCGACCGGCAAGCATCTGGAGGATCTGTTCCCCAAACCGCTTCAATTGTGGCTCTACCGGTGGGCACTCGACCGAGGGCACCTGGACACAATTCTTGACCGTATTGTGATTCATCCGCTGATGGGTTTGTCCAAACTGTTCGCAAGACTGGATAGCTGGGGCTTGGGCCAGTCCGTGAGCCGGCATGAAGAGGTTGCACTTTCCATGCAGAGTTCGCCGGGCCGGGGGGGGAACTGATGCCGGTCCCGGGAGCACTCAGCGTCGTTCCGATTTCCGTTCCTTGGCTCGCTGCAATTCTTGTAGTGGGAATCGGGCGGCAGCCACGCGCCATTGGTTTCGTTGCTGCCTCAGTATCGGTGTTGGCGAGTAGCTTTTTGCTGCATGCGGCGCCGGTCAAGACGTCCTTAGGTGAAGCATTGATGGTGTTGTTCTCGTGCCTCACCGTTGTGGCTATGCTCGTGCTACCGCGTCGCGATTGTAACCCGGTCACGATTGCCGGAATGCTCTTCCTCCTCGGATCCACATTGCTGGCCTATTCGACGGAGAACCTACTGGTTCTGCTGGTCGCTTGGATTTTGACGACAGTTCCGTTCTTCTTGGAGCAGTTGTTCCGTGCCGATACCTGGCGCCCGCGCCTGAGCCTCCTGCTTTCCAGCGCCGCGCTCGGCCTAGCCATCGGAATCATTGCCGTGAACGGCCACGGCATGTCGATCGATCGGTTAATAGGCCAGAACCCAGGGGGCATTGCCGTCTTTGGACTGCTGGTGGCCGCGGTGATCTTCCGCAAAGGAATCTGCCCCGCTCACGCCTGGGTGGCCGATGCCGCCGAAGGGGGTCCAGCGATTCCTACGGCCCTTCTGCTCAACGGCCATTTCGGTGCGTTGCTGGTGGCGAAGCTGATCGTACCGTTGTTTCCGCATGCCACCCGCGATCTGTTTCCGGTGCTTTCGTATCTCGCTCTTGCCACCGCGCTCTACGTCGCCATTCGCGCGCTCACCGAGAATTCTCCTCGACGGCTGCTTGCTTTTCTTGCGCTTAGCCAGTCGGCATGCATACTGGCGGGGTTGGAGAGCCAGACCGTGGAAGGCATGACCGGCGCGTTCGCGCACTGGTTCGTGGTGACGGTGTCTACGATGGGGCTATTTGGAATCCTGCGGCTATTGGAGGTCCGTTTCGGAGAGAACCTGACCGCCAGCCAGCATCTGGGCTTGGCCGAGCACGCGCCTCGGCTGGCAGTGTTCTTCTTTGTGTTTGGTCTTGCCTTAGTCGGCTTGCCAGGAACGCTGAGCTTCTGTTCTCAGGATCTTCTGATTCATGGAACGCTGGCGACGCACCCGCTAACAGGCTTACTGTTGCCAATCGCCATTGCGATGAATGCGGTCAGTGTTTTTCGCCTGTTCACACGTCTGTTCCTTGGCAAGCGCCGGACGGGTTTCACCGTGATGGCGGATGCCTTGCCGCGCGAGCGGTGGATTCTGACCGCGGGTGTGTTGTTCGTCGTTTTAGGCGGCCTGTTTCCGAACGCAATCGTCGCCCTGCGCCCAGTCGAGGTGGAGGCATCCACGCAGGGTGTGGATTCCCAGACTGATACTAGTCATCGCCCGCCGACCGCGCCGTCTCCAATTCCCAAACTCCGTCAAAGTCGGCGAAGTAGTGCTCAACCGTAACGTCCGGCAACGCCGCCCGGACGATATCCGCCGCTCGTGCCAGTTCCGCGCGATGAAAGGACACTTCGGCTTCCGGATCCCCCTGAAATCGCGCCGAGCCGCCATACGCCCCGCAATCGCGGTGGGCGAACAGAATGACACGTTCGGTTTGGTGCAACCTCCGGGAGGCTCGCAGTTGATCGATCACGAAACCTTGCTGAGAGTCATCCTTCGGCGACGCAAGTGCCATGGCGCCTCCCGCGATGCGGATCGTATCTACCTGACGCACGCCGATCCGCTTCAAGAACTTCTGCACCACGAGCGTGATGCGGTCATCGAAACACCACAGGACGGCCGCATCCGCCCGATACACCTCGGCTGGCGAGTCAAAGTGAAAGCGCTTTCGCATAATTTCAGGCAACGCCGCGGCGGGTTTTGATTTCCGCCAGCAGTTTGTCGATTTTATCCTCTTTCTCTAGTGCCGCCAGACGGTCCTCCATGCTGTCGGTGCCCATCTCGGATTTGGCCTGGCTCACCGCCTCGGAGTGCATCACCTTGCGTTCCATGCGCTCGAAAGCGGCGGCGTTCGAGCCGTCACCCATGGCCAGGCGCGCGTCGTTGGCTTTGCCCAGCGCCCGCGACCGCCGGTGCTGCGCCACCAGCAGATCGCTTTTGGCCTGAGCCTCGGCCAGCTTCTGCTCAAGTTGGCGCAGAGCCGATTTCAGATTCTCCACCTGCGTTCTCTGATCGGCGATCTGTTGATCGAAGCTGGCGGCCATTTGTTGATAGCTCATCGCACGCTCCAATGCCGCCCGTGCGAGGTCGTCGTGTTTCTTGTCCACGGCGAGCTCCGCTTTGCGCATCCATTCGGCATGCTTGTCCTTGTTGTCGGCCTGCTTCTTCTCCAGCAGGTGCTGGTCGGCAATGGAGATCGCCACCTGCGTTTTTACCTGCATCAACTGGTTCTGCATGTCCAGGATAACCTGTTTGATCATTTTTTCGGGTTCTTCGGCCTTATCGATCAGGTCGTTGAGATTCGCCCGTACCAGTGTTGAGACTCTTTCCAGTAGTGCCATAAAAACCTCCTTCTTGTACTTGCTGCCTTATTTCTTCGCGTCGCTCCCATCAACGCGAGGCGTCTTGTCCCCGATCGACCGAACTTTGCCCAATAGCTCAGACATCTGCATACCCGAGAGCGTTTCGAACAGCGCCGGGATCTGCGCCGCCATCTTGGTAATGTCGCCCGTGAGCTTGTTCATACCCGCCGAGTCGCCGTTCCCCGTAGAGACGATGGTGATCTTGTCGACGTTCGCCAACGGCGATGCCAGCGCCTTTACCACTTCCGGCATGTTGGTAAACAGTTTGTCGATCACGGCTGCCTGGTTGTACTCCTGGTACGCTTCCGCCTTCACATTCATGGCGCGCGCTTCCGCGTCGCCCTTCTTGAAGATAATCTCGGCCTCGGCTTCGCCTTGCGTACGGGTCGCATTGGCGCGGCCTTCCGCTTCCGCGATGAGGCGCGATTTTTCGGCTTCCGCCAGGGTTTCGATGCGCTGACGCTCAATTTCCGCCTGCTTAAGGACGGTCGCGATCAGCTCGCGCTCGCGACGCTGGATCTCGGCTTCCTGCACCTTGATCTGCTGCTCTTTTTCCACCTGCTGCACCTTGACCTGTTCCACCATCACCTGCTGCTGCATGACGTTGGTCTGAATCTCGTAGGCCTTGTCCGCCTGCGCCTGTTGCCGCTTTACGGTTTCCAGATACGCGGCTTTCTTGACGTCGAGATCGCGCTGCGCCTCGGCCTGTTTCGCCTGCGATGCCGTCTGTGCCTCGATGCGCTTCTGATCGGCTTCGGCAGTGGCGACTGCCGCGGCCAATTGCGCGGCCGCCGTCGCCACGGCGGTATCCCGCGAGGCTTCGGCCGCCGCCACATCCGCGTCCCGTTTAATCCGGGCCACGTCCGGCTTACCCATATTGGTGATGTACTCGTTCTTGTCGCGGACTTCCTTGATGGTGAAGGAGATCACTTCCAGCCCCATCTTGTTCATGTCCGACGCGCAAGTGGAGCGCATCCGGTCGCCGACCATCTCCGGCTGTTTGACGATCTCTTCCACCGTCAACTGCCCGATAATTCCTCGCAAGTGGCCTTCCATGACCAGCCGGATCAGGCCTTCGCGTTCCTGTGGCGCCTTGGTCAAAAACTGCTCGGCCGCAGTGAGGATCGATTCCGGATCGCTCTTCACTTTGATCTGGGCGACGGCTTCGACCGTCACGGCCACGCCCTGCTTGGTGTACAGATCCTGCTGCGGCGCGACGTCAAATGACATCAGCTCGAGCGAAAGCCAGCGGCAGTTCTGGAATACTGGAAAAATCACTGCGCCACGTCCTTTGACGACGCGCGTGCCGCCAAATCCAAAAACCACCAGGGCCTCATGAGGACCAGCCTTGCGATATAGCCTGCCGATCCCCGAGACCAAGAAGATGAAAACCAGCACCGCCAGACCCGCAATCACAAACCACGGAATATGTTCCATATACCCTCTCTTGTTCAGGCCTCCAGCCTACGAACGTCTCTCCTTTTCCGTTGAATCTTCCTCGGCGCCGGACAATTCATCCCAGCGCCGCACATATGCAATCCCGTGCTCATAGCGCGTTATAACCACTTCGGTGTTGTTTGGAATCGCCGTCCCGTCTTCGCTTCGCGCCGGCGCGCTGCGACGTGTTGCTTCCTGCGAAAAGATGATTTCTCCCGTGCCACCGGCCCGAATCGGACTGCTCAACTGGCCAAGCACGCCCTCCATGCGGTAGTCTTCCGGATCGAGCGGGCGCTCATCCGCGGCGAGCTTCCTGATCACCAGAAACACGACGGCGGCGCCTGCGAGGCCGGTCGCGACCGAGATCAATAGAGCCAACACGAACCATAAGGCCGAGTGCTCGGTCAGCAAGTACCCTGCCCCGCCGAACCAGGCGAGAAACGCCACGATAGTTCCAAAGTTCAGAAACGAGGTTCCGTGCCCTCCGCCGTGCGGGACATGCGTGTGCCCAACGTGGAAGTGCACGATTCCCAAATGCAAGTGAAACGTACCCAGCACCGACAGCAGGCTCAGGAAGAACCCCACGAAAAAGCAAACCAGATAGAACTCAGCCCAAGTCATAATGCTTGCCTCCTGTTGCGAGCCCCGGGGTGCAACACCTCAAACAGGCGTTCCGCCAAATCCGGTGTTTCCAGAATCGAATCCAGCAGCACCAGGCACTTGCGGGAATCCGGATGCTTGGCCAGATGTAAGAGCGCCTGACTCACCTCCGGGTCGCGGCGAAACCGCTCTGCGCCCGAGATCAGCCACAGATCCAGCTTGTCTTCGAGCGCGCCCACGTCCGAGATCAGCTCGGTTTGAAATCCCTCCGGATCATCTACCAAATAACCCGGGTGCACTTTGAAAAACTTGGCCAGCAACATGCGCGTTTTGTTGGTCAGGTGCGGACGGGCGCCGTTCTCGATTTGCGACAAGTAGGCCTGGCTGATGCTCTGACGCAACTCTTTCTGGATGGCGCGGACCACTTCCTGCTGGGTCATTTCACGGCCCAGCCCGCGCAGCGCGCCCTCCATTTCCCGTAAGTAGCGGATCTTCTGCCCAAGCCTCATAATCTCTGATTGCTATGTTTATATCGCAAATAGCTATAACTTGCAAGATGAATATAAGCCTTAGTTTGAATAGCTTGCAGTTGAGTTTAGTCTGGCGCAGCGCCGCCTTTGCGGTAAATGGCGTCGCGAATCCGCAAAAACCACTCGGCTCCGGGCGGCTCGACGGCTGGAGGGACCTGGCACCATTTCCTGCGGTCTGTTGCACCCGCGCGCCGCAGCAACTCGGCGCGAAGATCATTCGACCGGCCTTCGAGCGCTCGTGCCAGTGCCAGATCCTGCTCCGCATTGCGATGGATCATGCGGCGCACCGTCAGCCGTTCCTTCCGCGCAGGTTCGCGTGCATTGCAGAGGAAGTTGCGGAATGGGCCGTACACGGAGGCGTCGGCGCGCGCGGAGGCAGGCGGCAGCACCGTCTGACGATCCTGAATAGCCGGAGCGACGGCCGGCATGACCCGCACTTCCATCGGATACATGACCCAGCCGCTCCCGATTTTCATGAGCACCTCGAGCCGCACGCGATTGATGGCGGCATCGGCCGGGACCCAGATGTCCATCCAATAGCTGACAGAGTTTTGACCGGCGATCGGCATGGGGAAATACGGCAGCGTGTCGAAAATGGGCTGTTTCATCGGCTCCAGGACATCGGGAATCCAGCCGTCGCCGCTTTTCACGTACAGCTCTTTGTAGAGAGAAATCTTGAACACGTCCGGGGGATTGGTTTCGACGTAAATGAAAAAGGGCTCACGCTCGGGCGCCGAGGCAACGATCTGAAATGACGCAAAGGCGTTGCGAACTACGCCTGGAGAGAGAACTTCGCGCGGCTGAGGAATCCGGTCGACCGGTAGCACGTTGCCGAACGGGTCCACCCTTTGAAACTCTGACACGACGCGCAACGACTGGGCTAGCACGGGTCCGGCCAGCAGGAGACACATCACCCGCCGGATTACCAACGGTCCGTCCCGCTGGCCGGCCGGACGATCCGGAGCCCCGTGCTCATCCTTAAGGAGCCGCGTTAAAACGTGTCATAGCCTGATAGAGCCACACTCCTAACACTCCGACAGCCAGACAAGCCGAAGCATACCCCAGACTTCTCGTGTACGGGCGAATCCGGCTTAGCTTATTCTGAATGGCGATTTGTTCGGCCTCCGCCGCCTTTTGCGTCGCATCGAGGAACAACTGGTCATCCTCGCGCATGGTGATCAGCGATCGATAAATCATCAATATCACAAACGCTGTGGTGACTGCTCCCCAGGCGAAGAGCAGCCACGCTAACGGAGAAATACCGGACATAGGTTTCCTCCCCTTGCCGTATATAGGTAAAGAAAAACGCCGCCCAAGTCAAGGGGGGCCGGGTTACCGCTGTGCGTTCCGGCTCCATTCCCGGATCGAGCTGACCTCTTCCCGCGGGATGTGCAGAAACTCGAGAAACTGCTGGTGATCGTCCGGCGCCGATTTTTCAAACTCCGTGTGCCACCGGTGCATGTCGGCTTCCGAGAAACCCGTCGCCTTCATAATCGCTACCCATTTCTCTTTCGTCATGATCTTTCCTTTTCTAAATGCGTTCTTGTTTTGCATCAGCCGCAGAATCGCTCGCTGGTGGTCGCGCAATTTCTCGATCTCCGCGTGCAATTCCACAAGCCGATGCTGAAGGATTGCTTCCGCGCTGCCGCCCGTCCGTGTCACGATTGACCGGATGTCCGCCAGCTTGAGCCCGGCGTCGCGATACAGGCAGATCTGCTCCAGGCGCTGGAGGTCCTGCTCACCGTAGCGCCGGTAGTTGCCTTCGCTCCGCGAGGCCGGCTTCAGTAGTCCGATTGATTCGTAATAGAGCAGAGTACTGCGGCTCAAACCGCAGCGCCGCGCTAACTGAGTTACCGTCCACATCGGCCAGTCCTCACTATGAACCCTAAAGCTGTAGACAGGTCAAGCACAAAATCCGGCGAATCATTCAAAGTTCAGCACTACGTCCACCAGATTCGTTCCTGGGCGAATATGGAAGCTAGTGCTGATCGACTTCACTTGAACATGCAGAGAATCCAGCATCGACCGGATGTATTCGTTCGGGTATGCCGCGTCCATGGGCGCGCCTTGCGCAAGCTTCCAGAGTTTGCGGGCTTTCTGTTCGAGATCGGGGCTGAAGCCGTTGATCTGCAATGCGGCAAACAAGAACCGCTGGCCCTTTCGGACCTGGATGGTCAGGTCCACTACGCGCTCCTTTTCATGGAAGGCACGCTCAGGCTTCGAAGAAGTAACGTTGAGATATCCGTCACGCCTGATTAGAGCTTCCATTTTTCCGATGCATGACTGAATCTGTTTCCAGTTGGCCAGTTTGCCTTCAGGGAACTGAGCGGCTTTCTTCAATGGATCGATCGGGAGGCCGTCGCCAGCGACGTCGACCTTGCCAAGCGTCCATTCCGGCCCCTCGTTGACCTCTACGTTGATTGTGGACTTCGCGGCGGCTGGATCGGCAATCGCGATGTGAGGAAACGATACCGTCAAGTGCCCCTTTTCCTCGTAGATTGGCCGCAGGTTCAGCTCGACCATGCGCCGAAACATGCGGTCCGTGTAATCCTGGCCCGGCGCAACGTTCACGAGTGCCCGCTGCAAAGCATCGTTGGAGATCGCATCATTCCCGGCAAAAACGACTTCGCCGATTTTGGGCAGGTTCGCGGGAACAAAAACCACGGCCATAGTTCCACGGCTTAAATCGGACTCGTCCTCCATCACGATCTGGTCCTGGCGGTTGTGCGCGCGGAGCCAGTTCTCGATCGCGTGTTGATAGTAAGCTACAGCGCGTTCGTTCTGCGGCATTTGGGGGCGCACGAAAGGATCGCTGCGAGCTACGTCTTGCCAGAGTTTTGACTCATCGACGCCGGGAATGTCGAGGATCACCTCGGTCGCGGCCGGCTCTTCGGCCACTTCGAGAGTCAGGGAGAAGCCCGCGATGTTGCCTTGCATCTTCGCTGCGTAGCGATAATTTACCGAGGTGAAAAGACCCGTGTCGAATAGCTTCTGGTTCGCGGCATCGAAGTCATCGCGCGTCACGGTCTGTCCAGTCTTCAAACCTGAGGCTGCGATAATATCCGCAGCGCGAAGCTGAACGTTGCCGGTGACGCGAATCTCGTACAGAGGTGCTTGGGCAGATGCCGTGGCTGCGATTCCGACGGAGCCGGCAAGCAGGAGAAGGGCTGTGCGCCCCTGAAACATACTTATTTCGGCTTATAGGCGATGCAGTCGATCTCGACCTTCATCTTCGGGTCGGCGAATTTTGCTTCGACTGTCGTGCGTGCCGGTTTGGCGTCACCGAAGAACTCGGCATAAACCTGATTCATCGCGCCGAAGTCCTTGCCGTCCGCGAGGAAGACGGAGCACTTCACCACATCCGCCATGCTGGCGCCGCAACCTTCCAGAATCCGCCTGATGTTGCCCAGCACCAGGCGCGTTTCGTGCTGGATATCGCCATAGGACATCTTGTCGACGGTCACATCAACCGGTCCTTGCCCGGCGACGTAGATGAAATCTCCCGCGCGCACCGCCGGAGAATAAGGGCCGCGCGGCGTTGGAACCCCCGGCGGTGTGATTCGTTCGATCATCAAGCTCCCTCCGCTTCCAGAAATTTCTCGACTTCTATGGCGGCCATGCAGCCCATGCCTGCCGCCGTAATCGCCTGCTTATAAACGCGGTCCTGCACATCGCCGGCATGAAACACACCAGGGATGTTGGTGCGCGCGCCGCCCTTGGACAAAATGTAGCCGTCGGGATCGGTCTCAATCTGGCCGCGAAACACGCCGGTGTTCGGAATGTGTCCGATGGCAACGAAGAACCCGTCGACATCCTGCTCCCAAACGGCGCCGTTCACGATGTTGCGGAGCCTCACATGCGTCACGGTTTTCTTCTCGACGTCCTGAACGTCCTCGACCACGGTATTCGTCAGAAACTTGATCTTGGGGTTGTTCTGGGCGCGGGCGAGCATGATCTTCGACGCGCGGAACTGCTCGCGCCGGTGCACAACCGTGACCTCGCTGCCGAATCGCGTCAGGAAGTTAGCTTCCTCCATGGCCGAATCGCCGCCGCCGATCACCATGATTTTCTTGCCGCGATAAAAGAAGCCGTCACAGGTGGCGCAGGAACTCACGCCGTGACCGATGAGCTTCTGCTCATTGGGCAGTCCCAGCCAACGCGCCGACGCGCCCGAGGCGATGATGAGCGTGCGGGTCTCGATCCACTCACCATCCACGTTCAGGCGAAACGGGCGCTTGGAGAGATCTGCCTCGATGACCGTTCCGTGTACGTATTCGGCGCCGAAATTCTCCGCCTGCTTGCGGATGTTTTCCACCAGATCCGGCCCGTTGATGCCTTCGGGGAATCCAGGAAAATTTTCGACCAACGTGGTCAGCGCGAGCTGGCCGCCGGGCTCATGGCCCTTTACGACCAGTGGTTGGAGATTGGCGCGCGCCGTATACACCGCGGCCGTATTACCGGCACAGCCCGAGCCGACGATCACAACATTTCGCATGACGGAACCTTGAGGAGTTGGGAAGCCTGGAAACTATAAATGTAGCACGGGGAGCAAACAATACATGCAAGCCCGACAGCCATTATCCCCCTTCCCGCCGTAGCGGATAGCCCTTTTGCTCGCGCGGATCAATCCACGGCTCTGCGCCGGCTACCGCTAGCGCTGCCTTCAACATCTCGTCTTCCACATCCAGCGACCATCCCACCGGACACGTGTATTGCACCCGTAGAGCTTGTGCCTGGTAAAGATCCAGCCGCACGTTTTCGCGGGTCGGGATGTACAGGTTGTGCTCGGCAAAGTAACCGAACACCATGGCCGGCCCGCGCTGACGCAAAACCTCCTTCATGCGCATGCCGATCTGTGCGAGCGGCTCGCCTTGAATCGCTACTAGCGTGAGGCCGCCGATGTGGGCTCCGAGCACCTCGACAAAGCGACACGGATACTTGCGCGGCGCCGGGAGCTGCTTCACCAGGAATTCCTCGTCGGTGCAGATGTATTCCGACACCCGCTTCGGAAACGGAATTCCTTCTTTGTAGTGGCGGACAAGCTGGCGAATCCAGTTGGTGTCCCGCAACGGGTCCGGGAAGGCGCGCAACCCGGCATCCATCGGGACATCCCGGGCCAGATCCAAGGCACGCTGATACGGAACGGGATCGGCCAGCGGAAGATCCACCAGCTTCAGGCGGCTTTCAATCGGCCCGGTGACATCGGTCAACTTTCCGTTGGCGATGGCGAGAGCAACCGCGGCAAGTTCGTGCCCACGGGCTTTGCAGGCCGCCAGAAAGTCCGTCGTGCCCTGCGACGCAAACGTATATTGGTTGCCGCCGCACGCGTCGGCGTAGATCGCCACAGATCCGGGTAGCTGCGATTCCAGCTCCTCCATCGCGAAACCCGGATGCGACGCGCCGTACATCTTGCGCGGCCCGAGCTGTGGATGGGTCGGATAGTTGAACAACAGGGCAGCGGCCTTTCCCCAGCGCATCACTTTGAGCAACTGGAGCTCGTAATCGGGCGGGTAACTGAGCTGTGCACGCGTGAGGTAGGCGTAACCGGAGCCGAACAGCAGCTCCGCCGGCCCATCTTCGTTCGCAATCGCTTCCCGGACCGCACCGAAAATCTTTTCGGCGAGCTCGCGGCCGTAGTCGAAATTGTCAGCCGCGATCTGAATTGGGCCCTGGTGATTGTGGGTCGCGAGCAGGACCAAATACTCTGGCGCTACGTGCAGCTCCTGCTCCACGCGTTCGCGCAGAATGGGCGTCGCTACATCCAGGCAGTTGAGATCGTAATTGACGAAAACGATCCGTCGCGCGCCATCGAACAGCGTCAGCACCCGTGAGTGCAGACGGGCGTAGGCTACCGGCGGGTCGGGTTTGTCTCCGCTGGCGCAGAGACGTGGCCGGTCAGGCGTGATATCGATCTTTGCTGTGCCGGCTTTCAGCGTCGAACCACGCAGTTGTGCGGCAAGCGGCGCGGCGCCGGCAAGCTGCAAGAACTGTCTGCGATCGAATACCTGCGGCATGCGCCTAAGTATACGTCGCGCGGGACGGTGATCGCGATCACCGGTGATAGGCTGTAGAAGTGCTGCTGCGTCTGCTCCTCGGCCTGCTATTTGCCTCGCCCATCGCGGCGCAGACGGCCGACAGCTATCGTCAACAGGCGCTTGGTCTTGCACGCCAGAAGTCGTGGGACGCGGCGATAGCGGCCTACCGAAAAGCGCTCGCCATCGACCCGAATGATGCCGATACCCATTACAACCTGGCGCTTACCCTGAAGTATAAAGGTGAAAACCGGGGTGCGCTTGAAGAGTTTGAAAGTGCCGCCCATCTTCGGCCCAAGTGGGCGGACGCGCTTTACGGCGCGGGCGCAACCCACTATGATTTACATGAGCTGCCGGAAGCGCTCAAAGAGCTGCGTACGGCGGTTGAGCTCGATCCCGCCAATACCGGCGCGTTGCGTGTCCTCGCGCGGATTTATCTGGAGCAGAACAATCCTGCCGCGGCAGCCGACGAGTTGCGACAAGCGACCCGTTCGAAGCCATCGGCCGATGGCCACTTCGAGTTGGGGCTGGCGGAGGGTCAGCTCGGAAATCTGGAGGCGGCTGCGGCGCAGTTTCGAAGGGCGATCCAACTCGATCCGCGGATGGCGTCAGCCTATTCTCGACTAGGCGTGACGTTGCGACGTCAGGGGAATCATAAAGCGGCGCTCCTGGAGTTTCAGAAAGCTGCCCAGCTCGATGCCAAGAATGCCCAGGTGCAGTACGAGCTGGGTATGGAACTGAAAGCCGGTGGCGACATGGCGGGCGCGTTAAGGGCGTTCCAACGCGCAGTGGAGTTGAAGCCTGACTTTGAGCAGGCGCACTACAATTTGGGCATCGCGCTACGGGCTCAAGGCCAAACCAAGGCAGCGCAAGCCGAGTTGCAGGAATTGAAAGGGCTGCATGATTTCCGCACGCGACTCGCGGAATCGAAGAGCCTGATTCTCCAGGGTGTGGAAGCGTTAAAAGCGCAGAAGCTGGACGACGCGATGGCCCTGTTCCAGCAGTCCGTCGAGGAAAGCCCCGAACTACCTACGGGACATTACTACCTGGGTGTGACCTGGAGCCGAAAAGGTGACTCGGCGCGGTCGCTGGCCGCTTATCAGAAAGCGCTGGAGCTGAAGCCCGATTACGCTCAGGCGCATTGCGGGCTAGGCCTGCTCTACTGGCGGCAAAACGATCATACGCGAGCACTGGACGAATTCCGGCTGGCCACAATGTCTGACCCGGACCTGGCCGAAGCACATTACAACTTTGGACTGGCGTTAGGAGAATCGGGACGGCTGGATGAAGCGGTGAGCGAGCTGAATGAAGCCATCAGCCTCGATCCGCAATATACTGACGCCCGCATACAGTTGGGACTGATCCTCAGCCAACGTAACGATGCCGCCGGCGCTGTGAACGTATTCCGCGAGATTCTGCGGCGTGACCCTGGTTTTGCGGAGGTCCACAACAATCTAGGATTGGTGCTGTTGCAATCGGGCGATGCCCATGCTGCTCAAGCGGAGTTTCGAGAAGCTGCTCGGCTCAAGCCGCTGTATGCCGAAGCGCATTATAATCTGGCTCTGGCTCTTCATCAGGAAGGAAAGGAGGCGGAGTCGCGCGCGGAGCTTGAAAAGGCGTACGAAATTGCGCCGGAATTGCGGAACGCGGCGACCCGCTGAAAAACATCGATCATGCGATTTGGCAAAGTGCCGCTATTGTGTTTGTTCACGCCCGCGCTGTCATTCTGTGCCGAGACCGTCTGCCACGTTGCCACGCCCACCGCAAGTTTCTCCGTCCCGCATGTGGCGAAAGCTCCGGAGCTGAATGCCGACCCGCACTCAGCCACCTGGACGCATGCGGCCACGACGTGGATCACGAAAGATTGCACCCATGAGTTGGACTACCCCAAGCTCAAGACCGAAGTGCGTGGATTCTGGACCGACACGGACCTCTATCTGCTTTTCATCTGCCCGTACACCGAACTCAACCTCTGGCTCCCCGCCGATAGCAGCAAAGACCACTTGAACCTTTGGGATCGGGACGTTGTCGAATTTTTCCTGGGAGATGATTGGAAGGACATCAAGCACTATCGCGAGTTCGAGATCGCGCCCACAGGCGACTGGGTCGACTTGGCGATCGATCTCAACAAGAACAGCTACGACGCGAAATGGAATTCCGGCTACCAGAAACTCGGGCGCATCGATGAGAAGAATCACGTCTGGTACGCAGCCACGCGCGTGCCTTTAAAATCCGTGAGCGAGCAGAAGGTGCGAGCTGGAACCAAATGGCGCGCAAACTTGTACCGCATCGATGGCCTGGGGGCCGACCCACAGCGGCACTTCATGTGCTGGCAGCCGACCTGCGTCGTCAATCGCGATCCAAATCATGTACCCGAACACTTTGGGACGATCGTCTTCGTTCAGTAAACACGTGCCATCATCCATTCGAATGCTGATTGCGAGCCTTGCGCTGGCGGCCTGCCTCTACGGGCAGAGCGCCGCGTCGGGTAAAAAGCGATTTGCCACCATGTGCGCGGCCTGCCATGGCGCAGACGGAACCGGCGGTGAGCGCGGACCTGCACTCGTCGGCCGCGAAGAATCGCGCGTGCACTCGGTGGAGGACATTCGCAACGCGATTCGTAACGGGTTTCCGTCGGCTGGGATGCCGCCGTTCCATCTTCAACCCGTTCAACTTGAGGACCTGGTGGCATATGTGCACGTCCTGCGATCCCCGGCTGCCGAAAGTCCCGCCCCCGGTGATGCCGGCCAAGGCGAGCTTTTTTTCGTTGGCAAAGGCAATTGCGCATCCTGCCACACGGTGCGGGGCCGTGGCGGCTGGATTGGGCCCGATCTCTCGGATCTCGGCCGCCGCCGCAGTCTTTCCGAAATCGAGAGCGCACTCAAGGAGCCCGGGAAACGGGTCACGCCCGGATTTGCCGTGGTCACCGCGCACCTGCGCAACGGCGAATCCATCCACGGGCTCCTGAAGAATGAGAGCACGTTCGACGTCCAACTGATTGGGCTCGACGGCCGTGTGCATTTGCTCGCGCGCGACGAGATCTCGGCCATCGATCGTTCTAAGGAATCTCTGATGCCCGCCGTCGCGGCCGACACTCCCGAGTATCCCAACCTGCTGGCGTATCTGAGCCGTCTGTCCGGCGGCACCGTGGAGGCTGGCGCGGCCGCTCCGCTTCCGCTACCGGGTGCGGTCTCGTTCGCGCAAATCGCCGACCCCAAGCCCGGCGAGTGGCCGACGTATCACGGCGTGCTCTCGGGCAACCGCCATAGTCCGCTTGATCAGATCAACGCATCCAATGTGCAGAGTCTCGCCGCGCGCTGGAGCTTCATGATCGGCAGTTCGCGCAAGCTGGAAATGACCCCCATCGTCGTCGATGGCGTCATGTACGTCACGGCCGTCAACGAAGCTCATGCGCTCGATGCCCGCACCGGCCGCGAGATCTGGCAATACTCGCGCCCTCGCTCGAAAGGTTTATCGGGCGATGCCGCCGGCGGCATTAACCGCGGCGTCGCAATCCTCGGCGACCGTGTCTTTATAGTTACCGACAACGCGCACTTGCTCGCACTCCACCGCTTGACCGGAAGTCTCTTGTGGGACGTCGAAATGGCCGACTCGCACAAGAATTACGGCGCCACTTCAGCGCCCCTGATTGTCAACGATCTCGTAATCTCGGGCACCTCTGGCGGGGACGAAGGCATCCGCGGCTTTGTGGCTGCGTACAAAGCTTCTACCGGCGAGCGTGTCTGGCGTTTTTGGGTCGTCCCCGCCGTGGGCGAGCCGCTCTCCGAGACCTGGAAGGGAAAGGCAATCGAGCATCCGTGCGGAGCCGCCTGGCTCACCGGCAGCTACGACAAAGAAACCAACCTGCTCTTCTGGACCACCGGAAATCCATGCCCAGACTACAACGGCGACGAGCGGCTCGGCGACAATCTCTATTCCGATTCAGTGCTCGCTCTCGAACCCGAAACAGGCAAGCTGCGCTGGTATTTCCAGTACACGCCGCACGACCTTCACGATTGGGATTCCACCCAAACCGCCATGCTGGTGGATGCCGAGTTTCAAGGCAAGCCGCGAAAACTGCTGCTGCATGCCAATCGCAATGGTTACTTCTACGTTCTCGACCGCACCAACGGCGAATTTCTGCGCGCCACGCCGTTCGTACAAAAACTCACCTGGGCAAAGGGCGTTGACGCTCATGGGCGCCCCGTTCCGAACCCGGATGCTGTGCCCACGCCACAAGGAACCCGCGCTTGCCCCGCGGTAGACGGCGCGACCAACTGGTTTTCGAATGCCTACAATCCGGCCACCGGTCTCTTCTACCTTATGACACTCGAGAAATGTAACGTCTACACAAAGGCGGAAGCCGTTTGGACGCCCGGCGAGTCGTACTATGGCGGCGACACGCGGAATATCGGCGATGATCCGGGTCAGAAGTTTCTGCGCGCTATCGATCTCCAAACCGGCAAAATCGTGTGGGAAGTTCCCCAGACAGGCGAAGCGAATTCATGGGGCGGCGTCCTTTCCACGGCGGGCGGCGTCGTGTTCTTCTGTGAGGATAGCGGAGCGTTCGCGGCCGTGGACGCCAAAACCGGCAAGCTGCTTTGGCATTTTGCCACCAGCGAGTTGTGGAAAGCCTCCCCCATGACTTACCTGGTTGGCGGCAAGCAGTTTGTTGCCGTCGCAGCCGGGTCGCATGTGATTGCCTTCGCCCTGCCCTGAGCTATCTCGGAACGAGCACGAATCTTTCGATGGCGACCTTGGCCGCGGTATCGGTGCGTGGTGCATCCAATTGATACCGAACGGTCACTTCGTCAAAACTGCGGATGGACGGCGTTGCCGGTATCACAAAACTCAGCATTTCTTGCCGAGCCTGTAAGCGGTCTCCATAGATGGTCCACTCCGGCGCGGATTTCACCAGCGCAATTCCCAGGGATTGAAATGGTTTACCCGGCAGGGTCGAATCCACCAGGATCAGCTCGATCGAAACCGTCCAGCGGTAAGTGTCGGCGTTGGTGACGGCAATCTGGATTTCGCGGCAACAGTTCAGATCGATCGACCTTCCGAAGTTCTGCTTCGCCTCCATGATCAGCGGCCGATGGTCCGTTGAACGAAATGTGTGTTCAGCCGGGCTGCCGCGCGCCTGCAACGAATTCTCAGGCGGATGAGTGTCTGGGGCTCTGAACAGCCAATACACGCCGAAAAACGGGATGCTCAGCGGCGTTCGCGTGTCTGGCGCTGAACAAAGTTGGCTGCATGGCCGGTAACGGCGGAACGAGTTGACTTTGTGGTCGTTCTTCCGGTGTCAGAATGATGCCGGGAAAAGTCGAACCCACCACGGCCGAGGACGCAGACGTCCGGCTTTTCAGTTTAGGAACGCTTTGGTGCTCCGAATCCGACGGCGGACGTCGCGAAGCATTGCCGCCCATCGAAGATTTGCCCGGCTCTTCTGAGTCAAACGGACGCTCGTGATTCAGATATCGTGCCAGCCCTGCCGCCATGCAGATCACCGCGACCGCGACGATCGCCGCGGTACGCAAAACTGGCTTAGTTGATCGAGTAGGCATGGTGAGGTCAGCGCGCGCAACTATCACGGCCGTCGCGATGGCCGCGAAGACCGCCGCCAGGCCCACGTGTCCCATCGAAGATGCCGCGAACGCCACCTGTAAGAGAAGCGCGCAGCATAGTGGCAGGAGCAGCGCCCCAGTCATCGGTTCGACCAGGGGCGATCGGAAGATGGCGTCGGGCAACGGACCGTACGGAAGCCTGGATTCGCCCGGATCCTGAGCCGTACCGTTGCCAGACACCAGTTGGCTCGTCAGGTGGGCTGCAAGCACCATGGCGGCTACTACGGCCCATCCGGACTGTTCGGAACACCACACAGCGAGCGGGGCGAACCAAGCGGCCGCGACCGGAGTGCTCCACTGGATGGCCCGAATACGGCTCCCAGTCCCGCCCCCGAGAGTCGCGTACGCACCCACAGTGGCCGCGGTACTTATCGCTAAGACGGCGGCAACATAGAGCGCCGAAGTAACGAAAAGTTGGCGCCAGGTTAACCAATGCGCAGGCGGCGCCGGGCACAGAACCCAAGCGAGACAGGCTGCCGCGATCAGTCCCAGGGCAGGTGGTGCCAGCCTCCGTACAGCGCTCGGCGCGCCGCCGAGCAAGCCAAAACTTCCCGCCCGCAATTCGAATTCGGGCGCAAATTGCACGCAATCTTAGACACGATGGACTGGGACTTTGTTCCGCCTTATTTCAGAATTATCTGGATTGCAGCAGCGCGCGCCACACGGCGAGCCACTTACCGTCGGCGCGGGTGAAAACAAACAGATCGTGCCCGCTTTCCGCGTAGACCCGGCCATTCATTTCGTATGTCATGTCCCACGCGTAAGTAGCGATCGCTGTGTCACCCGTAACGTGAATCTGCGGTTCCGCCAGTCTACAATCCCGAATCTTGGCCTGCCGCATAAAATCTTGATAACTCCGGGCGCAGGCAGCTTTCCCGCCGGCTAACGCCTGAAACTCGGGCCCTTGCATGGCGATCTGGTCGTGAAAACACTCGGCGAGTCTCTGCGGAATCTCTTCCGCCGGCCCGCGGAGCCAAGCATCGTTGATCCGCTGTAGTAACAGCCGGACCTGCTCGTGGTCGGAACCGGTTGCAGGTGCCATAATGGCCCAATCGTAACCTATTTCCACGGGCTTGGCGAAGTACCCGCTGCGCTTGACAAACCCTTGCGCGAGAGCCAACTATAGGCCTATTGCACCCCTTGGCGGGCACGGGTCATCTAACGAAATTCAGGTATAAATGTTTCGGGCCATTCGAGAGCAGGTGGACACCATCTTCCGGGAAGACCCGGCGGCCAAAAGCGTCGTCGAGATCTTCTTGTGTTACCCCGGATTTCACGCCATTTTGCTGCACCGCTTGGCGCACCGGCTCTACGTGGACAGGATCCCGCTAGTTCCGCGCGTGATCTCGCAGATTTCGCGATTCCTCACTGGCATTGAGATTCATCCTGGTGCAACCATCGGGAGGCGCTTCTTCATCGATCACGGAGCGGGGGTCGTGATTGGCGAGACGACCGAGATCGGCAATGATTGTCTGATCTACCAAGGAGTGACGCTCGGCGGCACCGGCAACGAGAAGGGCAAGCGCCACCCGACGCTTGGCGACCGCGTGGTAGTAGGCACCGGAGCGAAGGTTCTCGGCAGCATTCGCGTTGGAGACGACGTTAAGATCGGCGCAGGGTCCGTTGTGGTTCATCCTGTGCCTGATGGCGCAACAGTCGTCGGCATACCTGGTCGTGTGGTCCGAACGCGTCGCGAAGCCGGGGGCCTGCTGGAACACGGTAACCTGCCCGATCCCGAAGGCCAGGAAATCGATGAGCTGAAGCGGCGCGTTGCCGAGCTCGAAACCCACCTTCGCCTGCTCGCCGAACGGCTCGAGCTAGAAGCCACGCGCAAGCCGTGAAGTTAATTCTCTGGCTGATCGCAGCGGCGGCCGCGCTCCCAGCTGAAGATTTCAGCGACTGGATTCAGCCTTGTTCCACTGAGGTCATGCACGTTTCCAGTTGCGCTTCAGGCGACCCCGAACTCGCCGAGTGGGCCTTACACGCCTGGAAGCGCGCGGCCCGCCCGTCGCTCGATTTTCCGCCCGCGCCAGAGGAGCACGCCCGCGTCCGTATTTATTGGGCGTCCCGCCACACGCGCCTCTACGGCGAAGCCCATCCCATCATGGTGGACGGCAAGCCGGGCTCCGCCATCTACGTGAATCCCGATATTTCCCAACTGGGAGAAGAGATCTATGCGCAGGCCATGCATGACCATCTGCTCCGCGACGCCATCGTTTATTTGACCTGCTTGCACGAAACTGGCCACGCGCTCGGGCTTTCCCATACCGGAAAATTCGAGGACATCATGTACAGCTTCGGCTACGGCGGCGACATTCTTGAGTACTTCGAACGTTACCGCCGCCTGCTCACCGGCCGCGACGACATCCGTAATCATTCGGGTCTCTCGGCCTATGACCGGAAGCGCCTGCTCGATTTGTTTCAACCCAGGCCTGACGCTGCGTTACGATGAGAGTTGGCCCAACCACTCGCCCGGCTGCGCAATAGTTTGGATTTCATGCCGTCGCCGGTGCAGGATCGGCCCGGCCTGCTGATCCGCGATCCCTTTCGCTATTCCGACATCACGTTGATCATTCCGCCGGCCCTGGTTCCATGCTTGCAATGTTTCGACGGCCAGCAGACAGACCTGGATCTCAAAGCGATGTTGGTCCGCGCGACCGGCGACCTCGCAACCACCGAGCTGGTGAACCACTTGATGGATACGCTGGGTAACAGCGGGTTTCTCGAAAACGCAACTTTCGAGCGCATGAAAGACGAACGCCAGCGTTCATTTGCAGCGGCTCCGAATCGGGAAGCCGTGCATTCCGGCGGCGCTTATCCGGACGAAATCGAACCACTGCGCGCCACCCTCAACCGCTACATGGATGGAGCCACGGCTCAGGCGGATGGCCTAATGGGTATTGCCGCACCCCACGTGAGCCCCGAGGGTGGTTGGCAATCCTATCGCGCGGCTTACGGCATGATGTCGCCGGCCTATTGTGACCGCACGTTCGTCATCCTCGGAACGTCGCACTACGGTGAGCCGGAGCGGTTCGGTCTCACGCGTAAACCGTTCGTGACTCCGTTCGGAGAAACGAGCGTCGATCTGCCGCTGGTCGATTGGCTCGCGCAGCAGGCCGCGCACGCGATCCAAATGGAAGACTATTGCCACGCCGTCGAGCACTCCATCGAGTTCCAGGTGCTGTTCCTGCAACATCTCTACGGCCCCAAGATTCGCATTCTGCCCATCCTGTGCGGTCCCTACGCCCACAGCATTTATCTTGGCGGCAAGCCGGAACAGAACGAAAATGTTCAGCGTTTCCTGAGTGCGCTCGGCGAGTTGGCCGCCCGGGAAGGCTCGCGCCTTTTCTGGATTCTCGGTATCGACATGGCGCACATCGGCCGCCGCTATGGCGATTCGTTCACCGCGCGTGCCGACCAGGGCGCCATGTTGGAAATCGCCGAGCGCGATCGCGGCCGCATCGATCGCGTCAATGCCGGCGACGCCGAAGGCTTCTGGAGTCTCGTGCAGGAAAAGCGGGACGACCTGAAGTGGTGCGGATCTTCACCGCTCTATACTTTCCTCAAAACCGTGCCGCAAGCCCGCGGGCACCTACTCCGATACGAGCATTGGAATATCGACGAACAGAGCGTCGTGAGCTTCGGGGGAATCGCGTTCAGCGAACAGCAAGCGGCGAATTGACCCGTGTCAGGGTCGGCCGCTCGGCGAGTGAAGGGGGCCTCTTCGGTCCAGGCAGGAAGCGCTTCCGGATGGCATCGAACGCGGCCGTGTTCACGATGAACTCGGGATTCGGCGCGACTGACTCCTCGACATAACTGTGCAGCTCCATCAAATCGTGCGATGACCACGTCTGCGCGAGCCGCGGTTCCTCATAGCGGAGCTTATTGTAGAACTCAAGCATTCCCAACGGATCGTAGCCGGCGGTTTGCAGGTATTCGATGGCTGCGGTGTCCGTCTCCTGCTCGATATTCCGGAATTCAGTGAGCGACGCGAGCGGCACGGCACTATTCAGCGTCCAACGCGAACACCCCAGGAACCACCGGCCCATTGCACGGCCGTCGGCATTCCGACGAGGGGAATGGTATCCGTTATTCAGCTTCAGATGCCCGATTTCGTGTGCCAGCACGCCGGCTAATTCCGCTTCGGTCTCAGCCCGCGCTATGAGGCCGGTGGTGATGTACAGTAATCCTCCGGGAAAATCGAAGGCATGGACTTGGCTGTTTTCGAGGACCTTGACCGTCACCGGCGCATTCATCCCCGCGCTCTGTGCTATTCGAGCGGCAAGGCGCGTGGCATAGTCGGTCACAGCAGGATCGGGCAGCACCCGATACTCCCGCTCAATCTCTTTCGCGAACTGCCCGCCAATGGCAACGTCCAGCTTCTGCGCCAGCGCGACAGAGGCAAGCATTACGGTGGCGATGATGCCAACACGCACACCGGACATCTAAGAGCAGTCTAACGCCATTCTGAGATCTGCGCGACCATCACGCTCTGCTTATGGCATGATGACTGTTTCGGCTATGTCGATCCACCGCAGAAATTTCCTCTTGGGCGGCTTGGCTCTGCCCGCGCTCGCCCGCAAGGAGAAGACAGGACCCCGCCCCAACATTCTGCTGGTCGTTGCGGACGGTCTAGGCTCCTGGATGCTTGGCTGCGGCGGAAACAAGGAGATCCGTACACCGAATATTGACCAGCTCGCACAAGCCGGTACGCGCTTTCAGAATCACGTAGTTTGCACGCCGTCGTCGTCTCCCAGCCTGGCCACCTTGCTGACGGGCCGTGTACCGCGCCAGCATGGGATCCAGGATTTCCTAACAGGCGAGCCGGTGGAGAATCCGCCGCAAGGTCAGGCCGCGGCGCCGGCTTCGTTCCGCAATGAAGTCATGGTTTCCGACGTCCTGGCGGGCATCGGTTACGAATGCGGCTTCCTGGGCGAGTGGAACCTGGGTGACGACCGCACTCCGCAGCACGGTTTCCACTTCTGGTACACGATTGACGGCCCAGCTTCTTATCAAGATCCGCACATGAACTGGAACGGCCAGCCGGTCGCGGAAAAAGGTTACTTCGCGGACCTCATCACGGCTAAAGCCGGCGCTTTCTTCGAGAAGCAGACTCCGTCTAAGCCGTTTTTCCTGACTGTCCGCTATCTCAATCCGCACCCGCCATACGACGGCCACCCCGCGCGTTACTACCAGATGTACGCCAAGACGGAATTTGATACGACCGGATGGGAGCCCGCTGCCGCGAACCTGTTGCGCGGGAAGGACTACTTCAAAGATCCCGTCGGTGCCTTGCGAAAAGCCGCTGCCGGCATCACCGCCCTGGACGATCAAATTCCTTTGTTGCTTGCGAAACTGAGCCAGCGCGGCCTGCGCGAGAACACCATCGTCATTGTGACTAGCAGCAACGGCCATCTGCTGGGACGGCACGGCCTATGGACCGGTGGACTCTCTTCCAACCCCATCAACATGTACGACGAGGTAATGCTCGCGCCTATGATCTGGCAATGGTTAGGCGCCGTGCCCGCGCAGACGGTGCGCCCGGAAACCATCAGCACGTACGATTTCCTGCCCACGATCTGCGGGCTGCTCGAGGTGCCGCCGCCTGAAGGGCGCAATCTCTGCGGGCGGAGTTATCATCTGCTGGCGACCGGCAAGCCTCTGCCGAAGAAGTCGCCTTGGCGCTCTGTGGTTTTCGGGAACTACCGCAATACCGAAATGGCTCGCGACACCCGCTTCAAGCTGGTGTTGCGTAACAACGGCAGTGGGCCGAATGAGTTTTTCGACCTCGCCGACGATCCTCGCGAGAAGTCGAATCAATACGAGTTGCCGAAATACCTGGTGGATCGCGATCAGATGCGGCGTGCGATCGAAAGCTGGCGGGCCAGTACCAGCGCTTAAGCCGCTGCCCGAAAGGGGTGGACCATGCATCGCCGAACGTTCCTCCGCGCAACCGCCGGCTTGGCGGCGCTCAAAGCCGATTCCGTAAGCCGGGCGCGCGCCGCCGCGGCGTCTATCGACGGCCGAAAACCGGAAGATGCTGCCCGCGACGAAGACTTTTGGCAGGAAATCCAGCAAGCCTTCACCGTTGACCGCAACATTATCAATTTGAACAACGGCGGCGTCAGCCCGTCGCCTAAAGTGGTGCAGGACGCCATGCGACGCGAGCTCGAATTCAGCAACATGGCGCCCGCCTACACCATGTGGACCGTGCTCGAGCCGGAAATCGAGAGCGTGCGCACCAGGCTGGCCGCGAATTTCGGTTGCGATCCCGAAGAGCTCGCCATCACACGCAACGCTTCTGAAGCGCTTCAAATTGTGCAGCTCGGCCTCGACCTGAAACCCGGCGACGAAGTGATCTCCACCGACCAGGACTATCCGCGCATGATCACTGCCTGGCAACAGCGCGAGCGTCGCGACGGCATCAAGCTCAACCTGATTTCTTTTCCCACGCCGCCGCCCTCGATGGACGACCTCTACCAGCGATTCGAGCGCGCCATCACACCTCGCACGCGCGTCATCCATTTCTGCCACATCACTAACCTGACGGGCCAGATCTTCCCCGTGAAGCGGATCTGCCAGATGGCCCGAAGCCGCGGCATCGAAGCTATCGTTGACGGCGCCCACGCTTACGCGCAGTTTCCCTTTAAGCACGAAGATCTCGATTGCGATTACTACGGTACGAGCTTGCACAAGTGGCTGCTGGCACCGCATGGCACCGGGTTCTTGTATGTGCGGAAGTCAAAAATCGAAAAGCTATGGCCGATGATGGCCGCGCCGGCTTCGATGAACGCCAATATCCGCAAGTTCGAAGAGATCGGCACGCATCCCGCCGCCAATCACAACGCCATCGCCGAAGCGCTGACGTTTCATGAATCCATTGGCGCCGACCGCAAAGCCGCTCGCCTGCGCTACCTGCGGAGTTTGTGGACCGAGCGCCTCGCGCGCTTCCCGAACGTCACCATCCGCACCAGCCCCGATCCCGAGCAGAGCTGCGGCTTGGTGCTCGTCTCCGTCGAAGGCAAGAAAGCGCCCACGCTGGCTGATGAGCTCTGGAAACAGCACCGCATCCTAGTCGTCGCCATTGTGCACAAGGATTTCGAAGGCCTGCGCGTCACGCCCAATATCTATACGACAGTGCGCGAGATTGATATCTTCGCTAGCGCTATGGAGAGGTTGATTCGAGCGTAGTGTTTGCCGAAGGCCTCACCCCCGCCACCGCACGCCCACGTCCAGCACCTTCTTCGCGTATTCTAGGCTGCGCTCCAGGTCGATCCGCTGCTGCTCCTTGAGCGCGGCCTTGAGCTCCGGCGATTGCTCTCCCGGCCCGCCAATCACCATCGGGCCCAGGTACGGATGCCCGCTCTTCGCCAGTTCCACGAAGCGCGCGAATTCCCACGCCACCGCGTGCGGAAACACCTTCCAGAAATCGGGTTCGAGATACGCCAGCACCTGCGGCGGGCGGCCCGTGATGATCTCCAGCTGCATACCAGCCTTCGGGCACAGTTTCCGGTATAGTTCCACGAACCGTTTGAAATCCACCGAGCCATCGCCCAGCGCCACCCATTGCGCGGTCGCGCCGCGCGGATGCTCGCACACCGCCGAGTCGCGAATGTGCGTGGTCACCACGTAGGGCGCCAGCGTTTCCAGCGTCACCAGCGGATCTTCCACCACCCACATCGGATTGCCGCTATCCAGGCATGAGCCGACGAAATCCTTGCCCGCTTCCTCGATCAGCATTTTGGTTTCGCGCGCCTGCATGTCGCCTGAGTGGTTCTCAATCGCAATGCGCACACCCATGTCCAGGGCTTGCGAACGTACCGCGCGCAACGCCTGAATCGTGGCTTCCATGCAGTGATCCAGATTCGGCCTGTCGCCGAAGCCGCCCAGGTAGCAGCGCATGGATGGCGCGCCTACCGCCTTGGCCACGCGCAGGCCTTTCACCAGATATTCGGCAGGCGTCCCGTTCGAAGCATTCCACCCTTTCGAAACGGCGCAGATGCAGCCGATTCCCGCGTCGATCGCAATCCCCACGCGCGCCGCGTGATCTTTCACTTTCGCCAGGTGCGCCGGCTCCAAGCTCTGATAGTCTTCCAACCCCGAAAGCTGGATCGTGTCGACTTTCAGGCTCGCCGCGTAATCCAACAGTTCGATATCGCGCCAGTGAAAATCGCGGACCGAGTAGCTATCGAATCCCAGCCGGATGGGTGTGTCGCTCATGCCTTCCACCTTACGCCCACGCCCAGATTCTTCTTCGCGTATTCCAGGCTGCGCTCTAGATCCCGCTTCTGCTGCTCTTTAAACGCCGCCTCCAGCACCGGCGGCTTTGCTCCCCATCCCGCAATCACCATGGGTCCGATATACGGATGCCCGCTTTTCGCAAGCTTGAGGAACCGCGCAAACTCCGACGAAGGTGTCTCCTGGAACACTTTCCAGAAATCCGGCTCGAGATACGGCACCACCTCCGGCGGAATCCCCGTGATGATTTCGAGCTGCATGGCGGCATTGGGGCACAGTTGCTTGTAGCGCTCGACAAACCGAGCCAAGTCTACCGAGCCGTCACCCAGCGCCACCCATTGCACTGCCGCGCCCCGCGGATGTTCGAACACGGCCGTATCGCGAATGTGCGTCGTGACGACGTAAGGCCCAAGCGTTTCGAGCGTGAGCAGCGGATCCTCAATCGCCCACAACGGATTGCCCGCGTCCAGGCACGATCCCACGAAATCCGTACCGGCCGCCTCAATCAGAGCTTTCATCTCTCGCGCCTGCGTATCGCCGGCGTGGTTCTCAACCGCAATGCGAATGCCAAGATCCACCGCCTCCGACCGCACCGAACGCAGCGCCTTCACCGTCGCTTCAATGCAGCGTTCGAGGTGTGGCCGGTCCTCGCGCGTGCCCATCGCGCACCGCAAAACACGCGCGCCCACCGCATGCGCTACGCTGAGACCTTTGCGCAGATACTCGGTCGAGCTGCCTTCCTTGGGATTCCAACTCGTCGAAAGCTCGCAGATCGTGTAAATGCCCGCGTCGATCGTAATGCCCACGCGTTCGGCGTGATCTTTCACCTTCGCCAAGTGCGCCGGATCGAGGCTTTCGTAATCGTTGAGGCTCGATAGCTGAACCGTATCGAGCTTCAGACTCGCGGCGTAGTCGATGAGCTCGATATCCTTCCAGCCCAGATCGCGGATCGAAAAACTATCGAACCCCAGCCGGATGCCCGTTGCCTGCGCGTTCCCCGCAGCCGCCCCCAGCGCGGCGGCCGTAGTGCTTTGCAAAAACGTGCGGCGGAGCATCAGTACCTTTTGTAGCACGCGGCGATGCACTCGCGTTGACTTACCATGTATGCATGCCGATGGACAGGGACGAACGTCACCAGTTCATGGGCTGTCTGTCTGTTGTGGCCGCAGTCGCCATGGGTTGGCTGGGCACGATCGTTGTCCAGCACCTGATTCACGGTGATGAAGCGTTCAGGGACGATGCGGGTGCGAACTTCGCGCTCTTTGTCGAAGGAACAGCAGTTGGCTTAATCCTCGCCGGCGCCGCACTTTTCTTGTCGATCTTCTTTTACTTCAGAGTCCGACGCCCTACGCAAGGACCGGGGGTCTGAATACAAACCGTAGTGGCCGGGCACGCCCGACCTCGCTCGACTTCACTAAGATGAAATCATGGGCCCCGCAGCGATTCCGCTTTCCGCCAACGATCCCGGCTATCGAGCTCTCCACTCCGCGGCCGCCTGGCTCGATCTTTCCGCTCGCGGCAAAATCATCGCGACGGGCGACGATCGCGCGCGCCTGCTGCATGCCATGACGACCAATCAGATCCAGGAGCTCCAGCCGGGCGAAGGGTGCTATGCGTTCTTTCTCAACGCGCAGGGCCGCGTCCTCGGCGACGTCAATCTCTTTTGCCGCGAGAACGATTTACTGCTGGACGTCGAGCCTGAGACGCGCGAGTCGCTCTACCAGCATCTCGACCACTACATCATTGCCGACGACGTGACGCTCGAAGACGCCACACCGCGCCTGGCTACACTGTCCATCGAAGGGCCGCAGGCATTGGTCGCCGCCGCGAGTATGGGAGCGCCGGTTCCCGAAAAACCGTGGGCGCACCTGATGTGGGACGCCATCACGGTTGCCAATGTGAGCTCTACAGGCGAGCCCGCTTTGCGTTTCTTCGTGCCCATGGACGAGAAGCAGGCGTTGATTGAGAAGCTGGACCTTCCCGTAGCGTCACCCGAAGCCGCTCGCGTCGTGCGCCTGGAGCATTTCCAGCCGCGTTACGGCGAAGACGTTCTCGGTACCACGCTGTCCGGGGAAACGCAGCAGCCCCACGCGGTGAATTTCAGTAAGGGGTGTTACATCGGCCAGGAAATCGTCGAGCGCGTTCGATCCCGCGGACTCGTCCATCGTTTGCTCGCGGGTATCGAAATCGATACCACCGACCCACCGGAGCCGGACACGCGCCTGTTCCAAGGCGATCAGGACGTCGGCAAAATGACCTCGGCCGCATTCTCTCCCGCGCTCGGCAAGGTTGTTGGCATGGCCTACCTCCGCCGCGAGCTTGTTGAAGCTGGAACCGCGCTCACCGTCAACGGCCACTCAGCCGTCGTCCGCGCGCTACATCGCCCGTAGATTGTCGAGCACCGACCGGGGAATGCGCAAGTTCCCCTCGTAGCCGCGGCCGAGCTCGATGCGGGGTTTGTTGGCGCCGTGAAAGTCGGAGCCGCCGGTCACCGCCAGATCCAACCGGCGCGCCAGCTCAAGATAGCGTTCCACATCTTGCGGCTTGTGGTCGCTATGGAACGCCTCAAGCGCACGCAATCCCATGTCGCGCATTTCCGCGACCCACTGATCGAGTTCGTCGCCATTCGCGCCGCCGGCGCGCCGGCCGACACGGATCGGATGCGCAAGCGACGGTATGCCGCCTCCTTTAACCACACGCTCGATGCCTTCGTCCATGGGAACTTCCCGCCGCTGCACGTAGCCTTTTGCAGACTCGTCCAGGTAATCCTCGAACGCCTGGTCGATGGTCGTCACGTAGCCCTTCTCCACCAGCACACGCGCGAAATGCGGCCGTCCCGTCATGCTGCGGCCCTTGGCTTCTACCTCTTCAAGGGAGATCTCCACTCCCAATGAGCGCAGCCGGTCAATTAGCCGCCGGTTGCGGTCTCGGCGCGAACTGTGCAACTCGCCCAGCCACTCACGAAATGCCGCCGCCGGCGGCTGGTTCACGAAGTAGCCCAGCAGGTGCACGGACCGGCCATGAAAGCGCGTTGAGATCTCGATGCCGCACACCAGGTCGAGACCGGCCGCCTGGGCTAATGGCGCCGCCAGGTCGTACCCTGCGAGCGTATCGTGATCCGTGACGGCGAGTGCTTCAAGACGCACCGCCATCGCTGCATCCACCAGCTCGGCAGCGCTGTAGGTCCCGTCAGATTCGTTGGTGTGCGAGTGGAGATCGATCAGAAGGAAATCAGCCCCAAGTCTTCCAGTTTAGCCCAGACGCGGTTGGCACTATCCTCTGGGGCTTCTCTCGCCGAATGCACCACAACCTCCGGATGGAGCGGCGGTTCATAGGGGTCGGTAACGCCTGTGAATTGTGGGATCTCGCCGGCCATCGCCTTCTTGTAGAGCCCCTTCACATCGCGATCCGATACCACTTCGAGCGGACACTCCACGTAGATCTCGACAAAATTCCGGATCCGTGAGCGAATCTCCTCGCGAACCGCCCGATACGGCGATATTGCGGCCACGAGCGCGATCACGCCGTTGCGCGAGAGGAGCTCGCAGACAAATCCGATGCGCCGGATATTGATGTCGCGATCTTCTTTGCTGAAGCCGAGGCCTTTCGAAAGATTCTCGCGGACCACGTCACCATCGAGCACCTCGACCTTGGCGCCTGCGTCACGAAGGCGCTTCTCGATGATGCCGGAGATCGTGCTCTTGCCGGCGCCGGAGAGCCCGGTGAACCAAAGCGTGAAGCCCTGATGAGCGAGAGAACGCCCGCTCAAGCGCGACGCGCCTCGAGAACTTCGCTCAGCAGCACGTCGAGCTTTCTCTCGGCTTTCCCCGCCGGCGTGAAATGAATCCCGCACTCGCTGGCCGCATCCTGCTCCCACCACCAGCGCCCGGCGCGATCTCTTTCACCAGGCCGCACCGCCCGCGTGCACGGGGCGCATCCGATACTCCGGTAACCGGCCGTGTACAGCGGATGCATCGGGACGTCGTGCTGGAGTAGGTACGCACTCACTTGATCGGCGGTCCAATCGGCCAGGGGGCTGACCTTAACCTTGCCGCCGGATGACTCGACCTTGCGCACGTCGGCTCGGGAATCATTCTGATCGCGCCGAAGCCCCGTCACCCACGCGTCGAGTTCATGCAGCTTCCGCTCGAGGGGACGTACCTTACGAATCTCGCAACACAGGTTTCGCAAGGGCTTGGCGCCGTAGAACAGATTCGGACCATGCAGAGCGACCATCGATTCCACCTCCGCCGCATCCGGGGAAACGGTCTCCACGGTCACTCCGTAGCGCTTTCGAACCATCTCTATCATCTCGTAGGTTTCTTCGGGAAGCCGGCCGGTATCGAGCGTGAAGACGCGCATGGCGGACGATACGCGCGACGCCATGTCTAAAATCACCATGCCCTCAGCCTGAAACGCCGTGGCAATCGCGAGTGATTTCCCAAACTTAGCGAGCGCCCAGTGCAGAATCGATTCCGCGTCTCGTTGCTCGAGTAGATCGAGCTCCGCCAGATCCAGAACTGCGTTCACACGCGCTCAGCCTTCATACTTGCCCACCAGAATGATAGACACCGGAGTGTCTCCGATCTTGATAGTTAGCGCCCAGTCGTTGCTGTCGCCTTGCTTGGTAAAACCGAGAGGATCGCTCGCGCCGGCGCCCCATATGCTCAACACGGCCGGATGCGGTGTCCCGGAAGCCTTGCGGCTCATGGCTACCAAGGCATCGTAGTTCGGGGTGGCGCTGGCGTCTTTGTCGTCACCCGCAGGCGTCAAAAGCACAAAATCACGCTGCGGGGCCGCGCCTTGATGATCGCCATTGACCGGAATCAGGCTGTAGCGGAGCGTATAAACACCCGGTTTGATGGCCTGACCGCGACGGTCGGCTCCCTGGCCGGGAAAACGAATCGCGCCGAGTAACGCTCCTTGCGGTACTGTGCCGAGAGTGATGTTCTGATCGGTCGAAGATGCCCCCGATGGCATCTTAGCGACAAACCACACTTCGCAAACGACTGTGCCGCTGCCGGAGAGAATCTTCGCGCCTTGTTGTTGCAGTGTCTGGCTAATGCCTTGGGCGAGTTCAGAGGGCGGAGCTCCTGCCGAATCGGTCTTATACTGGGCAAGCAGGCTGCTCGCCGCCATGAGGAAAACCACCGCGGGTTTGCACATAGGGATTCTTACCATTGTAGATGCGATCGAGTATGTCGGGATTCGGCTGGAGCGGGAGACGGGATTCGAACCCGCGACATCGACCTTGGCAAGGTCGCACTCTACCAGCTGAGTTACTCCCGCCCGATTTGAGAATCTCATTGTCCATCACTTGTAATGCAACTGTCAAACCATCCGCCCGAGCGGTGTCCAGAGACACCGAACCATTTCAAGTCAAAGGATTTATAATGTTGTATCCAACTTGTGCAGATGTGCTAGACTGTCTTTTCCGTTCGGGAAGCACAACGGGCGGAACACACAGAACTTCTTCCCTCCAGTTTGGACAGGCGTGAATATTAGGTTTTCCGCTCTCTGTGGAAAAGCTGTGCGAAATTTGTGCTCAGAGTAGCGCGCGTTCGATGAATCCTTGGGATCAAATCAAACAACAACTCGAAGCCACGCTGAGCGTGGAGACCTATGGAGCTTGGGTAAGCCAAACCAGATTTGGTCAGCTTGCCGGCGGCGTTTTGCGGGTATTGGTACCGAATGCCGCAAGCAAGACCTGTATGGAAACCGAGTATGCCAATCAAGTGGGCGCGATTATCCGTCAGCTCAACCTTCCCATCCAAGCCGTGTTGTATGAACCGGCCAAGCTTGTAAAAGAAAACCCCGTTCTTAGCGACGAGCGAGAGCCCGAACCTGAGGCGCCCGCGGCCCAGCTCAATCCGCGATTCACGTTCGATACGTTCGTAGTCGGCGCGTGCAATCAGTTTGCTCATGCTGCCGCGCGATCTGTAGCTACCAATCCATCGCGCAGCTACAACCCGTTATTCATCTACGGCGGAGTGGGAATGGGAAAGACCCACCTCATGCACGCCATTGGGCGCTCGCTCATGAGCAATAGCGCCGGGATGCGCATCATTTACACCTCGAGCGAGCGCTTCACAAACGAAGTGGTCTCGGGGATTCGCCTCGAGCGTATGCCGCAGCTACGGCAGCGTTACCGCTCAGCCGATGTGCTGCTCATCGACGACATTCAACTGCTTGGGAACAAAGAGCGCACACAGGAAGAATTCTTCCACACGTTCAACGAACTGCACGATAATCAGAAACAGATCGTCATCTCCAGCGATTCGCCGCCCAAGGACATTCCCGGTCTGCTCGAGCGTCTACGTTCCCGATTCGAATGGGGTCTTATGGCGGATATTCAACCTCCGGATCTTGAAACAAAAATGGCGATACTGGATAAAAAGGCCGAGCTGGAAGGCATCCATCTGCCCGAAGAGGTCCGCACCTTTATTGCCACCAAGACAAAATCGAATGTCCGTGAATTGGAAGGCGCCTTGGTCAAGCTCATTGCCTATTCATCGCTCACCGGCGCCCAAATCAACCTGATCATGGCGCAGCAGGTTTTGAAGCACTTGACTCATGCTCAAGACCGTCGCGTCACCATCGATTCCATCCAAAAAGCCGTCGCCGAGAAGTACGGAATCAAGCAGTCACAACTCAAGGAAAAAAGTAACACGAAGACCATTGTGGTGCCCCGCCAGGTGGCTATGTACCTAGTGAAAGAACTAACCACAGCATCGCTTCCCGAGATCGGCCGGGCCTTCGGCGGCAAGCATCATACGACGGTTATTCATTCCATTGGCAAAATCGAGCGTCTGCGGCAGTCCGATCCGGATTTAAACAGGCTGCTACACAGCCTAATGGACTCATTACAATGAAGTTATACGCATTATCCACAGCCGCTACTCAACTTTGCTTGCGGAAACCTGTGTATTGCTCGCCGGTCCGCCGTTGTTTCCTCCCCCATGAACCCAGTTTTCACAGTGCTCTTAAGCAGGAAGTCGTAGAATTTTGTATAATTTAGGTAGAATTCAACATTTTGACAGACCCCATGAATACGGTTCTTTTTGAGTAAGAATCTGTGTCAATCAGTTAGAAGGAGTTCTGCCCGATGGAATTCACGGTAAGCAAAAACGATCTTGTGCGGGAGCTGGGTTTGTCCCAGGGAGTGGTGGAGAAGAAGACCACCATTCCGATCCTGTCCAATGTGCTGATTGAGGCACAGGGGGACAGGATTATTTTGACCGCGACCGACCTGGAATTGGGGATTCGGTGTTCCTGCCCCGCGAAGGTGAAGAAAGAAGGGGCAGGGACGATTCCGGCCAAGAAGCTTCTCGATTACACGCGGCTGCTCCCGGATGTAGATCTGTCGTTAAAGTTTCTGGAGAATCACTGGGCGAACATCACCTGCGGCCGGTCACGGACGAAAATAGCCGGGATGTCGCGGGAAAGTTTCCCGGAACTCCCGCAGATGCCGGAACCGATCTCAGAGATTCCCGTGGCGTTGCTGGCTTCCATGATCTCTCGTACTTCTTTCGCAATCTCAATGGAAGAATCGCGTTTCACATTGAACGGAGCTTTGTTGTTGTTGGGTAGTGACGGTATGACCATGGTGGCGACGGATGGGCATCGCTTGGCGTATGTCGAAAGTCCGATGGCCGCCAATGGAAATTCTGCCTCCGGTTTTCGCGCACTGATTCCCAAGAAGGCGATGGGAGAGATTGTTAAGCTGGCAGAACAAAGCGCAGCCGACTCCAAATTGGTTTTTGCCGGCGACGACAATCATCTGTTTTTCCAGTTTGGCGAGCGCTTGCTGATCACGCGCAAGCTTACGGGCAACTTCCCCGATTATGAGCGTGTTCTGCCAAAGGACAACACCAACATTGCGAAGCTGAAGAAGGATGAGATTCGATCGGCTATCGAGCGCGTTTCCCAGTTTGCAGACGAGCGTTCCCGCGCGATTCGGGTGCAATTCGGGCAGGGTGAAGTGAAAGTATTCTCCTCATCTGTGGAAACCGGAGAAAGCGAGGAGAGTGTGCCAGGCGAGTACGCAGGGCCCGATCTCGAGATTGGATTCAACGCGCAATACCTGCTCGACTTCCTGCGTGCCATCCAGAACGACGATGTTTCTTTTGCCTTGAAAGATCAGAAGAGCGCAGGCGAATTGCGACCTGGCAGCGGTGATGCGAAGGATCAGTACCGCTACGTAGTGATGCCGATGCGCATCTGACAGTCAGTCCCTAATCAGTGAACCTATGGCTAATCATGTAATGCCTCCGCCCGGCGATGAATCGAACCGCGGCGAAATTTACGATTCCTCGAGTATCAAGGTTTTGGAGGGCTTGGAAGCGGTGCGCCTGCGGCCGGCGATGTACATCGGCTCGACAGGCGAGATGGGCTTGCATCACCTGGTCTATGAAGTAGTCGATAACTCAGTCGACGAGGCTCTCGCGGGCTATGCCACGCAAGTGGATGTGATCATCCACCTGGATAATTCCGTCACCGTGACGGACAACGGTCGCGGCATCCCGGTTGACATCAAGGAAGAGTTTGGCATTTCCGCGGCTGAGATCGTCATGACGAAGTTGCACGCGGGCGGTAAGTTTGATTCCAACAGTTACAAAGTCTCCGGTGGATTGCACGGCGTCGGCGTGAGCTGCGTCAACGCGCTCTCCGAACGTTTGGAACTGGAAATCTGGCGTGATGGATTCACCTGGCAACAGGAGTACGCGTGTGGAATCCCGAAAGCCATCCTGCAAAAAGCCGGCAAGGCTGGCCGCAAAACCGGCACGCGCGTGACCTTCAAACCGGATCCCTCCATCATGGAGGTGACGAAATTCAATTACGATACACTCGCACAGCGCTTGCGCGAGTTGGCGTTCCTGAACAAGGGTCTCAAGATTACGCTGACCGATGAGCGTGAAGATCCCGTTAAGTCGCATGAGTTTCTCTACAGCGGCGGGATCGCGGAGTTCATCAAACACCTGAATCGCGGTAAATCGGTGCTGCATGACAAGCCGATCTACTTCGAGGGCCAGAAAGATCTCCCCAACGGCGGCGTCCTGACCATGGAGGTCGCGCTGCAGTATAACGACGGCTACTCCGAAAGCGTCTTCAGCTTCGCCAATAACATCAACACCGTGGACGGCGGTTCGCATCTGAGCGGATTCCGCAGCGCGCTGACGCGCACTATCAATTTTTATGGCCAGCAGGCCGGCCTTTTTAAGGACGTGAAGGAAAACCTGACCGGCGACGATGTGCGTGAGGGCTTGACAGCCGTGGTCAGCGTAAAGCTTCCGCAGCCGCAATTTGAAGGGCAGACTAAAGGCAAGCTGAACAGCGACATTCAGGGCCAGATGGCGCAGTTTGTGAACACGGGCCTGGGCGAGTACTTCGACAAGAACTCGACCGTGATGCGCAAGATCGTGCAGAAGTGCATTGACGCCTCGCGTGCCCGCGAAGCCGCACGAAAAGCTCGGGATCTGACGCGGCGCAAGGGTGCGCTCGATTCAGGCGGCCTGCCGGGTAAGTTGGCCGATTGCCAGGAGAAGGATCCGGAGCGCTGTGAGCTGTTTCTGGTAGAGGGCGAATCGGCCGGCGGTACCGCCAAGCAGGGCCGCGACCGGCGCTTCCAGGCCATCCTGCCGCTGAAGGGCAAGATTCTGAACGTAGAGAAAGCCCGCTACGACAAGATGCTCGGCCACGAAGAGATTCGCGCGCTGATTACCGCCATCGGTACGGGAATCGGCAAGGATGATTTCGATGCAGCCAAGCTGCGTTACGCCAAGATCATCATCATGACCGATGCGGACGTGGATGGTTCCCACATTCGCACGCTACTGCTGACTTTTTTCTTCCGCCACATGCAGGAGCTGATCATGCGCGGGAACGTGTTCATCGCGCAACCGCCGCTCTACCGTATCAAGAAAGGCAAAAGCGAGAAGTACATCAAGGACGAAAAAGAGTACACTCGCGAGATCATGCGGCGCGCCACCGAGAACCTGACGCTCGAAATCGGCAAGAACGGGAACGGCGCGAAGGCGACCATCGATTCAGGGGAATTGCGCAGTTTCCTGATGAATCTCGATGAATTCGAGCAGATCTTCGGCAAGGTCGAGCGCAAATTGCGCGATGCGCGCGTGGTGGAGGTGATCGCCAACCCCGCGCTGCACATCGACACCAAGAGCGATTTCAGCGAGAAGGCGAATCTGGAGCAGGTGATCGAAGGGCTGAAGGCGGCGCAGATCAAGCCGGAGCTGAAGCAGGACGAAGAGCACTCCGCGTGGTCGGTGAGCTATCACGATTCGACCAACGCCGAGCGCCAGATCGGCCTGGAGCTGGCGGCGCGTCCTGAGTACAAGCGGCTGCGGTCGTTATGCAAACAGATCGCGCGCTACAATGAGCCTCCGTTCACGGTTGTGAAGAACGAGCATCGGGAATCCCAAACCAACTGGCGCGACTTGCTGGCGTTCGTCAAGAACGAAGGCAAGAAGGATTCCTCCGTGCAGCGCTACAAGGGATTGGGCGAGATGAACGCCGATCAGCTCGCCGACACCACCATGAACCCTGAGAAGCGCACGCTGCTGAAGGTGCGCCTCGAAGATGCTGTGGAAAGCGAAGAAATCTTCTCCACGCTGATGGGCGAAGACGTGGAAAGCCGCCGCAAGTTCATCGAAGAGAACGCGCTCGAAGTCAAGAACCTGGACGTGTAGGAAGGTCTCTCGATCGTCGCAGTTCGGGCTAAGCTCTTATTCTTGCGCTCCGCTTCCGAAAAGAAACCGCGATTCCGGCAACTCCCAGTCCCAAAAGCGCTAGGGTCGACGGTTCCGGCACGGGAGCCGGGGATGTGGGCTCGAAAAGGCCATTAATCTGGCCTTGAGCCGGGCTGTCGGCCCTACCACCCGCGATCCCCATAGAACCTAGACTGTCGTAGGTCGTGGCGTCGGTGCCGACTACTAAAAAAGCGGACTGACCGCCCGGACCTATCGGTTCGCCGCCGCTCGGCGTAGCGAACTTGAAGGTGATGACCCCGCCAAAGGGCCCTCGTGAAACCAAGAAAGGATCACCATCACCGGTGCAGCAAGGGTTGAAACCGGTTCTTTCGATGTATCCGACGTCGGTCGAGAAGCCAAAGTACGACCCCATCGACACATTGAAAATCCCGGCGGACAGGAGCGGATCCAGGCTTATCTGATAACCGAAGTCCAGACAGCCGGAACAGGTAATGCCCAGGGGATCGACGGCTACTTCTTCGACATACGAGCCAGTGATCAAGCCCGGCCCACTGCCAAAACTGAAAGTCCCACTGGTTTGATCGAGCAGAGGCACGGAGCCTACATCCGGGAATATGTCCGGTGACACCGTAGATCCAGGCAGAAGCACATTGGCATGAAGGGGCACTGTCAACAGCAACAAGGCGGTCAGTGCGAGAACAAAGTGATCGCGCGTCGAATTCATAGCTGAGCGCTCCAAGAGATGGGCGACTGTTTGAGCAATTCCGGTTCCAGTCGGATACAGGGCAAAACCCATTGAAAACGCTAGAGTCGAAGGCAGGGAAGTTCCAAAGAATTTGCCCTTGAAGCAAAAATCGAGGAAACTCTGCAGGACTCCTTCATGGCGAAATGGTTAATGGAATTCTGCAGAATCGATCGGCGAACGTCCTACGCCCGTGCGAAGCGGTGGATTCCGGTCGGATCGTCCGGCGGGAACACCGGCGGCCCGCCCGGTCGCGGGTTGTTGCTCATCATTCGCTGAATCCGTTCTCTTGCAAACGCCATATCGGTGATGTAGCTTCGGCGCGCCTCGGTGACCCAGCCATGTCGCCGGAGGCAGTCGAGAATCTGCTCGCCTGGCAGAAAATCGGGCGCCTGTACCTTGCGCACCGGCCGCATCGGATCCG
>Ga0335069_10000426_pt1 | contig 71811 bp, 60 predicted proteins | sample Lox_Sample_11_FD_206714 | JGI IMG/M metagenome (GOLD analysis project Ga0335069, IMG submission 206714) | Soil microbial communities from Loxahatchee National Wildlife Refuge, Florida, United States - Lox_Sample_1.1 | ecosystem: Environmental > Terrestrial > Soil > Wetlands | place: USA...
GGAAGTGATTGAAAAGAATGGTAGGCACGAGGAGACTCGAACTCCTGACCTCTACCGTGTCAAGGTAGCGCTCTAACAACCGGCCATTGATTCTAAAAGAGTTATTGGCCGGACGAGCCGGTAAAAACGGCAAAAACGGCGCAATTTGCTACCAATTTGCTACCAAATTGACCGCTACCTAACTGAACAAGTGGGTCAATGGGGCTGGTTCGTGGGGGAATCAGCCCTTCACATCGATCGAATAGTTGTTCTTGTCATTCGGGAGTCTCCGGCCATGATTGGAACGGCGTATTCATTCAAAGGCTGCAATCGAGAGTCGATCTCCCAACCCTCCGGTTTTCTACGCTGGTGCCTCGGTTCCTTTGCGGTAATAGAACCACCAAACCACAGCTAGACCTGACATGTACACGCACAGCGTGATCCACAAGGCGCCGCGGACGCTGCCCCAATCTGAAGTGACGTGCCAAACAGGCGGGGCCAGATGAAAGTGTCTTAGTTGCCGCGTTTAAAGGATTCCTTGGGCTGGCCCCCGCAATTCGCGTCTAGGCATTTGCCTAGTTGTTCTGTCGACAGGCGATACCTATGCTCAAAGCGAATCGCTATTAAGGACTCCAGTGGAACATTCACGTGTTCTGCCAGCCGAATAGCGCGGACGTTGGATTTGTCCGCGCGGCTATCCCAGAAGGGCGCGATCAAGGCTGGAAGGACAGAACTGCCTAGCCGGAATGATCCGCCATCAAGTAGCAGGAGGAAGAGTTCCTGGGCGCCTTGCTCGATGAGGCGGGAATGAAAGCTGGCGGACAATTAGGGTGCCACATGACAACTCGATCGAAGAGCCTTTTCATTTCACTAACCCTCATTCTTGTTGCATCTTCCTTCGCAGCAGAAAAAGCTACCGTCATTTCGGCACGCCCGAAGCTTGGCCTGGTGCTTGAGGGAGGAGGTGCACTCGGTCTGGCTCACATTGGCGTCATTCAGTACCTGGAAGAGCACCGAATACCTGTGTATTACATCGCCGGTACCAGCATGGGGGGGCTGGTTGGGGGCGTCTACGCCACTGGACGCAACGCCACTGAAGTGCGCGACGTTGTCAAGACAATCAATTGGGACGAAGTCATTAGTGGGCAGGTGCCTTTCAAGGACCTGTCATTCAGACGCAAAGAGGACGCTCACCAGTATCCAAGCACCCTGGAGTTCGGACTTCGAAACGGTCTGCAGTTTCCGTCAGGATTTAACTCTGGCCAGCAGGTTACTTTGATTCTTGACCAGATCGCATTGCCTTATTCAAATCTCAAAAGCTTCAATGACCTGCCCATTCCATTCGCCTGTGTTGCGACGGATCTTGTAACCAGTGACAGGCACGTCTTTCGTAGCGGTCCGCTTGAAGTGGCTCTGCGTTCCACCATGTCGCTTCCGGGCGTCTTCACACCCGTCGTTTCCGATGGCCACATCTATGTGGACGGGGGGCTACTCAACAACTTCCCGACGAGCGTGGCAAAGGAGATGGGCGCGGACGTGGTTCTGGGCGTCCACCTGCAGATCGCGCCACTCAATCCCGAGAAACACCTCTCAAGTTTTGAGGTTCTCACACAGTCGATGGCGGTTGTCATCGCGACCAATGAACGTGAGGCGATGGCCGATGCGGACGTGCTGATTAGTGTCCCGCTGCAGAATTACACGTCCATGGACTACAACAAGGCCGACAGCCTGATCAAGGCTGGCTATGATGCGGCTGCGGCGAGCGCCGAAAAGCTCGCCACGCTCTCTGTGGACGAGGCGACCTGGAAGGATTATATTGCCGAGCGCGATGCACGCCGGACTCGTACCGGAATTCCGCAATTCGTTCAGGTCACGGGAGTTCAGCCGGAATCGGCGAACGCGATAGCGGAAGATATGTCCGGTCTCGTTGGGCAGCCAATTGACACCGCAGAGCTCGACCAGCAGGTCATGCAGCTTGATGGTTTGGGCACGTTCTCCAGCATAAGTTACTCGATGATCGAGCGGAATGGCAAACAGGGTCTGCAGCTGGCGACCGAGCGGAAGTCTTTTTCCCCACCCATCGTACGACCTCTAATTAGTATTGACGGCGCGAGCTATAACAACGTGTTCTTCAGCATTGGTGCGCGCATCACGTTCCTGGACTTTGGCGGATATCGTAGAGAACTGCGCAACGACGTGATTCTCGGTTCGCAATACGGGGTTAATAGCGAGTACTACCGGCCTTTCACTCCCACCAGCAACTGGTTTGTAGCGCCGCGAGTTGCGCTAAACAGCTACCAATATCCCCTCTTCAACGGAAATGACCTGATCTCGGTCTACAGGAACCGTCTCGTGCTTGGCGGGGTGGATGTGGGCTACGGCTTCGGGCGAACAGGTGAACTGCGACTTGGCTACGAGGGAGGGTATCAAAATTTCTCTCCCCAATTCGGCAATACCCAGTACTTGCAGACCGTGTCCGGCGGGACAGGAGATGTCAAGGTGCAATACACCCTCAACACTCTGGATGAGCCTGTCGTCCCCCGCAGCGGCGAGAGCTTGAAGATATGGACCAAGTACTACAACGCGAATCCTGGAGCACCGCAGGGATTCCCGGAGTCGCAAGCTGAGATCCAAAACGTTTTCCGTATCAGCGCCCCTTCGTCCGTTTTTCTCAATGCCTACGGCGGCACAACCTACGGCTACAAACCTGGCGTGCCGGCTTTTGCGCTCGGTGGTATTACCCGCTTTGTCGCTTATGGCACAAACGAACTACTGACCAACCAGTATTTCCTGTTCCAGACCGGGTACATCCGTGAACTGAAGAAGCTGCCGCCGCTCCTGGGCAGCACCATCGATTTTCTGGGTATGTTCGAAGTCGGTAAAACCTATCAGCTTCCGAACGGTCCCAAGCCACCCTACTTGCCCGGCGATGTGGCGGCGGCCGTCATCTTGAATACCATTTTTGGACCCGTGGAAATCGGCGGTGCGGTTGGCAATTATGGTCACGCGAAGTTCTTCTTCCAGGTTGGCCGGGTCTTCTGATCGCGGTCGAAGCCGGAGGGTATGCGTGTCTACGAGGACCAACACATCACATGGCCAGTTTTATGTGGTCGCTAGCATTATTTCAAACGAGTAACAATAAGGACGATAGAGATGAACTTACACATCATTCCTGTTTGCTTGGTCGTGATTTGGACTTTGCAAGGCTCAGTTGTTGCTCAAGATTGGTCGTCATGGACGACGTCTCGTCGTTATTGGATCACGTCCGGTACGAACAATAAAGACGTGCTGTATCGCTGGCGGGGCGGCACCCCCAGTGGAAGTGAGGAATGCCAGTTGCAACTGCGCGACGTGAAGCGGCAGCCAAGTCAGACAACATATGTAAGCGTGCGCATAGATTACCAATATCACAATGCCGAATCCACGAGGGAAGTAGTCACTATCACGGATGTCAAAGGCGAGAACCAGGGAGAAACGACCGTACACCATTGCACGTCAGTGGATAGCGTTCAACTGGCAGATATTGTCCGATGATCCACACCGCGCTTCTCGTCGAAAAGGTCTGTTGACACTTTCCGACGACCACGCTTTCGGACAGGCTGTGGCACTTGCCGAACCAACTCGGAATCGATGCGTCCGCTTCGAACTGCATCCATTCGACGCCATACTAGCAAGAATATAGAAAATCTAATAGCTTCATCATGTCGGTCGGGAAGGACCGCGGCCGATCGACCTTCAACGTCAGCTTGTTGATTTTGCCGTGACGATCTCAGCCGGCAATTCCTGCGGTTGCGTTGTGCCTTCCATATGCAGGTGCAGGTCGCGCTGCGGGAATGGGATCTCGATTCCGTTCTTCTCGAACTCACGGGCAATCTGTGTGTTGAGTTCGCTACGCACACGAAGTCCTGAGTCGAGCCTGGACCAGAAGCGGAGGGTGAAGTTAAGTGAGCTGTCGCCGAACTGGTCGAATGTTATCAGCGTGGAGGGATACTTGTTGACATCGGGGTGTGCGGCGGCGATCTGACTCAAAAGGGCGAGTACGCGGTCCGGATCGGTGCCATAAGCAGCGCCAACCTTAATCTCCAGGCGACGGTCAAAGTCGGTTAGCGACCAGTTCACGACGGACTTGCTAATGAGCTCCGAGTTGGGCACGATGACGTCTGCTCCATCGACTGTACGGACGGTGCTGGAACGGAAACCGATGGTGCGAACTTCGCCGAACAGCGTGCCGACCTCGATGAAATTGCCTACTTCCACCGGTCTTTCCATGGAAAGGATGATTCCCGACACGAAGTTGCTGACTACATTCTGCAGGCCGAAGCCAAGGCCAACGCCGACGGCGCCAGTGAGCAGTGTCAATTTGCTGAGTTCAAGTCCGGCTGCGCCTAAGGCAATGAAGATGCCGACGATCAGCATCCCGGTGTAGGTGAGACGTGATCCCGCCTGGGCAGCACCGGGGTTAAGGGAAGTGCGCGGGAGAAACTCTTCGTTGAGCAGGAAGCGAGTAAGCTTCGCAATGGTCGTGCTGAGATACAGCACCAGTACGAAGACGACGAGATCGAGGGGAGTGAGCGAGATCGCGCCGATCTGCAGCCTGTAACGCAGGATAGCGCCGATCTTGGCAATCGTCGGAGTGAGGATCTGAAACGCAAACAGCACGCCCAGAGCCCAGAACAGCCACGCCACCTTCTTCAAGGACGAAGCTACCTTGCGGTTGACAAGATCGCGATGCAGGCGGATAGCTCGAGACCTCCGGCCGAACTCGGACGCAGTAAAGGAGCAAGTCAGCGCGGCGAATATGGTGTAAAAGATGTACGCTACCACGCCGTAGTACGCACCAAATATTGTGCCGTTCGCGAGAACATCGGCAAGCGATACGTAGCCAATAACGTCGCAAACAATGGAGAGAAATAAAAGACAGCTACCCAGATAACAACAGAACGAGACGAAGTTCCAGCCCCGCTCTTTTACAAGCATCCGAAGCAGGCCCCCTTTTCGGAGTAGCACAACCATTACGGCCAACGTGGTGCCGGCCAGTAGCAGAACGAACAAACGCCGCAACACCGTGCCGGAGGTAAGCTGCACACTCATTGCGTTAAGAACAGTTAAAAGGCCGAGTAAAATAGCATAGCCCCGGAACTTCTCGTCAAAGATTCTGACTGCCAGAAACACCACCGTTACCGCCATGATCATGACGGAAGCTCGCAAAACGTCTGCCGGGGCGTTGGCGAAGACCCATCCGAAGAGAAGAAGCAACACAAACGCGGTGAGCGCAATGGGATGACGCAGGGATTCGATCTGAGCAGGATCCTCAGTTGGCCACGAAGTCCGGTCCTTGGGGAAGAGCCTGAGAGCAGCAGCAAACAGACCGATCGCAAAAAGGAAGTACACCAGCAGCCTCGCCCGGTAGGCCTGGTAGAACCGCCAGGCGTGGGCGCCTGCAGCTTTGAGCCGCTGAGCAATCGGTTGCCAGGTTCCACGAAAGTCCGAGGCGTGGAGAGCCCGCCAGATGGGTGGACTGGAGATAACCAGGAGCTGATCGCGTAACGTGGCTTCTGCTAAGTCGAGTTCATCGACAACAGCGTCTATCTGAGTACGCACCTGTGCGACTTGCGTCTGGACTTTCATCAAACGATCGGTTTCATCGCGAAGCGATTTTTCGGCCTGCTCGGACAACAGTTGAACGCTAACGATACGCTCAATGAATTGCTGCGGCAGATTCGCATCAACCGCCGAATTCACTGCGATGGTCCAAGTCTCCCGTATTTTAAGCAACTGCTGGGATTGATGGGTAAGGTCGGCCGCGTATTGAACAATAGCGAGATTTGTCTCGTCCAGCTTTGCACGGTTGCGTGACCACATAACCCTTGCTTCCGTCAGCTGCAATGGTGAGCGGGCGAGACGAATACGTTCTTTGGTTTCCTCGGCGGAGTCAGCGACAGTTTTGCTCAGTAATTCGAGCGATGCCTCTACCTGATTGATTTCTGGATTGCGGACATTAGCGACTATCTGCCTTATCTCCTGCTTGGCAGACTCGGTCCGAGGTACGAGCTCGGATACGGGGATGGACTCGCCATTCCCAACCTGGATCGTGGCAGGCAGAGCAGATCCATTCGCTTCCGCGTTGGAAGTAATTTGTTGGGGATATTTCGCCGCAGCCGGCTTTTGCTGCGCGGACCCTGCAGTGGGTGTGATAACGAGCAGGAATCCGAGCACAAGCGCATGTAGTGTTCGGTTGCTCTGACCGATTGGAGACCCACCTTCGTCAGTGCTCCGCCGTCTGCTGATCATGACCAAGTCCTCCTGCCGGATCCCCGGTGGCAGCAACTACCTACACCGCCGGTCCCTCGGCGATGATCGAATGTTCGCGTGCTGAATCCTTCGCTCCGCGCGATAATTTCTTGTGGCGGATGCGCTCTCGGGCAATGAGTTTGCGCAAGTCGTAGCCGTAAGGGCCGTAGCCGCGAAAAGACTCGGGGTCAAACAGTCGCTTGATGCCACAGTCGGTACAGACTCGATAGGAATATTGGTCATCGTACTGCGTGGGCCAACCCATGTGGGTGTGCCAGCACCCGCGGAGGAGGACCGCCGCCGCTGTTCCTACTCCCGCAACGGCGATGCCCAATGGCCAAGTCCAGCGCCAAGCTTTTGTGCGCGACATATTGAAATCTCCGAATCCCGGCCTTCTACGGTTGTAAGAAATCCGACTCGTTCAGCAAGTGCCTCGGCTTTGGCACGGACAGAGATGTCTACTTCGCCGTAATTGCCTGTTTAGCCGCTTCTCGCTGCTGCTTCTGTTCTACCGCCATTTTGTAGGCGACGTAATATTTGTAGACATTGCTGACGTACAGCACTGTTTCCTGCCCAACGTCTTTGCCAACCATTAGCTCCACGTTGCCGAACCACTTGTTGGGATCAAGCCCTTCCGCCGCCGTCCGCTTGCGCAGGCGCACGATCCGGTTCGGACCGGCGTTGTAAGCCGCAAAGGTAAGCAGGGTCTTGTTCATTTGGTCAAGGCCAGGATCGTTGAAATACGTCTTCGCGATTTGCGCGAGCATCTTTGTACCCGCATGAATATTCGGTTCCGCCTGGCTAACGTCGGGGATGCTGATAGGCTTGGCCGCCGCGTATTTGGGTATCACTTGCATGATGCCCGTCGCTCCGCTAGGGTTCCTCTTGCTCTGGTCGAGCAGAGACTCCTGGTATCCCTGGGCCGCGAGCATGAGGTAATCAAAATCGTATTGCGCGGCATATTTCTGGAAGTACTGGACATAGGCCTGAAACTTCTTGAGCTCCTGTTGTGAAGTGGCGTCCTTGATGAACTTCTTATTCTCCCAATACCGTTTGCCCATAGTGTTGCCAAAAACCGTACCTTGGCGATGCGTCTTCGCGAATTCGTCGAGTAACGCTTTGAGCTGAGGGCTGTTCTTGCGCATCGCCCACGCCACGCTTGATTTATCATCCGTCAGCGGGATGTCGGAGTGGACAACGATGTCGGGTAGGACTTGCTTCCAGAGTTGGGCGCGGAAGTTGAAAGTGATGGTCGCCGGAATCACGCCGGCATTGGTCATTTCCAGCAAGTCCTCGTCGGTGAGGTGTTTGTCGGCTTCTTTAATGATGATCTCGGGCTTGCCCGCCTGCGTAAATTTCTGGTTGCGTTCCTGCAGGAGTTGTTTGATGGCCACGTAGGCGGGAGTCACGTAGATCTCCTTGCCGCTCAGATCGTCAAGACTGACAATCTGGGGCGCATTCTTTCCGCTGACGACCACCAGTTGCACAGCCGTTCCCGATATAGTCGGTATCGTAAAATCGACAACTTTTTCCCGTTCAGGTGTCATAATAATCGGCGAGGCGATAACATCCCCGTACCCCTCGTTCAGATCCTTCTCAATCTGCCCAGGGGATACCGGAATGAACGCCACTTTGAACTTCTTCGGACCGGTCCTCTGCAGCTTCTTGTTTAGATAACGTTCTAGGTCTTCTGCCAGATCGGGAATCATGCCCTTTGGCCGGCCTTTGTCATAGAAGAATTGCGTCTTGTTGTACAGAACCAGCAGGCGCAATACGTTGTGCTCGGGCTTGGAGAGTTCGTCCCAGTCTCCCGTCCAGCGACCGAAAGTTTTGGGCAAAGTTAGCGTGTAGTCGGGATCGACGCCATCGACATCAGCTTGCAGCGATTCGTCCGGCTTTGGCACGCTCGTCGTTGTCGGGGCCGCTGGTGTGGTCGTCGTTGTCGAAGCCGGTGCTGTGGTCGTCGTTGCAGGCGATTCTGGCTTCTGTGTCGTCTGTGGATTGGAACTGCAAGCAGCGAGACTTACGAGTAAGACGCCTATGAGGTTACAAATCCTGTGTGTTCGTTGAGGCGACATGGAAATCGTCCTTTCTATGCAGGAAAACCGGCTTCGAAACGGGATACCCACCTCAAGCGGAGACTGTTGGCGGAGCCTGTCCCTTCGTCAGCGACCATCAGCCCACGGCGACGTGCCGACAAGGCGGTGTTAACCTTTGGCGAACTGAATCTTGGTCCTGACATCATCATCCTCGCCCTACGGCCTATCAAATGCGTCGACGATATGGCTCACGAATAGCGCCGGTCGGAATCTAAAAGCGGTACACATAGCCGGTGGAGACCTGAAAATTTCCCTGGTTGTTGTAGTACTGGTCAGAGATGACGCCGCCGAGTCGGGCCATTCGAGTGTCGGTACGATCAGAGAGATAGCGCACGAGGGTCGTGCCAACGTCCACGCGCAGCGTGCCGTTGTGGCGGGTGTAGAATTCGGTAACACCGCCAAAATCCCAAACGAAACGAGAGAGGCTGCCGGTGGTCGTTGCACCGCCCCCAGGCCATGCCTCGTTGTAGTAGAGGAAGCCAGGACGGACCTTGGCGAACAGTCCCCAGTGCTTCCATCGTTCGCCTGGCTTGACTCCAAAAAGACCCTGCACCATGCCCTGCGTACCCTGTTGGCTGGGCAAGAAATTCACTACACTATCGAAGGCAAAGACGCGCGCAAAGTTGTAATTGAAGTTGAACCCTGTGCCGGATAGATTCACACGACAAGCCTTATCGCAACCCGACTTCAGGACGAGCAAACTGACATTTGTGTACTGCGTGCCGAGTTCCCAGTGCTTGAGGGGATCTTCGTTCGTATCTCTTGCGTTGGCTGTCTTCGGATGTTGATTGACGACGAAGTTACTTTCTGGGGCAGGGAGCATCCAGGGAAGCTTTCCCGCGAACAGAGCGGCAAAGGAACGGCTCGGTTCGAGAGCACTGCGCAGGACTCGACCGCCAAAAATACGGTGTCCACGTGCGATCGGGGCGACGATGAAGCGGTCGATCGTATCTTCGCCCAGGATCCAACCGAGACCGGCGACGGGCGTGATGATGAAGTCCGTCCAACCGGTGTTGTTTGTGACGCCGCCGGCACCAGTGTACTTACTGGGATCAACGCACCCTGGTGGAGTACCAGCACCGCAATGGATGGCGTAGTAGTAACCGCCCTGATTTCCAATGTTAGTTTCGCTGAGAGGCCCGATTTCGAATTGGGTTGACCCGAGGAACATCCAAGCGAGGGATTGAAGACGAGTCGTCCAATAACCGTTGTGCATGCCGATCCGAACAAGACTCCTGGGATTGTTCTGTAGCAGAACGCGACCGTAGGCTGCGCCTTCCAACGGGTGTCCGACATCGTTCACCACAAAGCTGTCGCCATCGCTCCAGTGGTCCATGTGGTAGTCGGTTAGGGACACGCCGTAATCGTGCCAGAACGGCTTATGTGCGAGCAGATAACGTAAACCTGGGTCCCACGCCACACGCCAGGCATGCTGAAACACAGTCAACTCCGCGGTCTGTATCAGCAGCGGCTTCCAATGGATCCTGTCCGAAGAAGTACCATGCTCGGAAGAAAACTGGGGCGAGTGGCTCGCCAGCACACTATTACTCGCGACGGGGTGGGTGGAGGATCCGTCATCTGCGATTCGAACGGTTGGCGCGTCGGGAATTTCATACGCCGCCGCGATTGTATCCGTCGGCCCTGGAGCAGGTCGAACGTCGAAAGCTCCGTTGGCATCGCTTGCGGATGCCACGTCCAGTGGATTCAGATCGGCAATTTGCGCTTGCGCCGTCGAGAGCCAGAACGCGAGAGCGAGAACAATCTGTAGGCCAACGATTCCGCACGTACCGCGGGTTCGCAGCACGGTCTCATTGTCGGCCGTTGTCGGTTGAGCTACACGCTCAAGCCCGTCGTGCACGGAGGCAAGCGTCTTTGCCCACACCCGAACTTTATAGTGAGAGTTGAATTCACCCACCTTCGTTCTCCCAATCGACAATGAGAGTCGGCCGGCTTGCCAACCCAAGCGACAGTACCGGCGCGCTTAAGCTTCGGCGAACTGGATCACGACCTTGATATCGTCCGGCTTGCGTTGCAAGGCAGCGGCAAAGTTCTCCGGTCGTTCTCGTCTGGTAATCAACTTCGCCAGCCAGGATCGGTCCGCCCGGGCCAATGCCTGGCCTGCCTTGTACCAGTGCCTCCGGTTTGCGTTGACGCTGCCAACGATAGCGTTGTTCTTCAGCACGAGCTCCGCTGCGATGTCGGCAGTCGCACCAGCCGTCGAGCGGCCGCCACTCCCGACACCCGTAAGACAAACGATTCCGCCTGAAGCGATATTCAGTACGCAATCGGAGAGGACCGGACCGGCGCCGGTGCATTCGATGATCACATCAGGCAGGAAGCCGATATCCGCTACAGTTCCGGAATGGTAAGTCGCGCCGAGAGCACGCACGAGGGCCGGCTTAGGCCCCGATTCAACTCGATCCAGAACATGAACATCAAACCCGCGCTGCACTCCCAGTAATGCCGCGAGCAGCCCGATTGGGCCGGCACCCGTCACGAGCACATGCCGCGGCTCCCAAAACGCTCGCTGACCTATCGAAGTGACCTGTTCCCACGCCTTAGTAACGACCGTGGTGGGCTCAAGCAAGACGCCCAGGATTCCGAGAGAGCTGTCCAACTTGATCGCGTACTCGGGCTCGATCCGCCAGCGTTCCGACATGAAACCGTCGATCTGCTTGATGCCGCGCTCGGTGTACTGGCCGTTGCGGCACATGTCCCATTCGCCGACCGCACAGTTGGGACAGGGCACGGGATCGGGACGGCGCACGATGCCGGCGACCAAGTCGCCCCTCTTGAGTCCCCCCCTCGGACCAGGCTCCACAACACGCCCGAGGGACTCGTGGCCCAATACCAGACGCGTCTTGCCGGGAGGTGCCCATCCGTATTTCCCTTCGACAATCTCTACATCCGTCCCGCAGACGCCAACCGCGACGGCCTCCACGAGTACGGAGCCCTCGTGTGTGTCGGGCTCAGAAATTTCTTCCCACTTGGCAGTCCCCGGCTTTTTCGGTTCAACAGTAATTGCTTTCATGTGAGTACCTTCGCTCCGCTCTAGATGCAGCAGTAGTAGCATTCGACAGCGTGAAGTGCCCTTTAATGTCACGTCTCATCAACATCGCACTTCCTCCTTACGCTTACGGTCGACTAGCCCGACCTCTCAGGCTCCGACCATCTTGTGCTGTCTCGTCGCGTATTCGTGATGCCCTAATCATCGGTTGCCAAACGTCAAGCTGAGTCCCGAACTGGAGCCGTAGTCACTGCCGGGCAAACCGGCCGGAGGCCGGTTGTCCCAGCTCCCATAGAACGAGACATTCCACGACAGATTGCCCTTGATCTTGAGGTAATAGGTCGCGTTGGTATTGAATTTCACGCGACCGGGCTCGGAAAGTGCCGGGAAAAGAACCGCGGTGACGTTCGCAGTGGTTTTATTGAATCGGAAGAATTGCAGCCTAGCACCGATCATGCCAGAGGCCAGATATTGCGCAGGGATGTCGTTCTCGTATGCCGTGTTCTGCCAGGTCAGTCCAGCTAACAGCGCGACGCGGGCCGTATTGCTGTTCTTCAGGTAACGTCCTACACCGCCGCTGAACGTACCCTGCGCGGTAATCCCCTGCTCCGAGCTTTGCAGGAAAGTGCCCAGGCCATCGTAAAACCAATTGTTCCAGCGCATGAGGTGAGAGACCGCGAGATCCACCTGGTTTCGGGTCGACGCGGAAACGCCGGTGCTGGAGGACAAGGTGGAGGTGAAGGCGGCCACCGCTTCCCAGCGTTCTCTCGGGTATGTAATTTGTGTGCCCAAGCTGTACTGGGTTGACTCATTGCCCTTCGAGTAGACGATGCCCGTGTTGATGCTGCCGTTAAATCGCTGGAGGAATTTCTCTGACGTCATGTTCATTAGAACGATTCGGGAACTGTCGATCACGATCTCGTTGCCCGAAGTCTGTGCGATTTGAATCTCCATAGGTCGGGCACCCGGAGTGTCCGTGGTAGCGAGTGTTCCGGTGTACATCAGGCCCTCCTCTGTTTTGACGAGGAACAGTTGTTTGCTTTCCACTCGCGCCACTTTCTCCCAATCAACTTCGCTTGTGCCCAGAATGTAGGACATGCTGATGTAGAGCACGCCGGCGTTGAGACCTTTGATCTGCCCCGTGAGGCGATCGCCGTTTTTCATCACAATGACATCATTGCTTTCTCGCGAGAAAATGGGAGCGGCCAGGAAAAGTACAAAACTCAGGATGGCGACCGCAATCTTTATCGCTCTGACTATCCTCATACTGACTTCGCGCTCCATCAAGACAGATGCCATTTCTGAAATGCCAGCTTGCAACAGTTATCATTCTCTGTTGCCTCAGACTTATACTGCTTTAATGCGACGCTGCAATGGTCGCTATTCTGCGCCGCCTCACTAGTGAACAGGTTCGCTTTTGATGATCGAGGTTTTGAGTTTCTTTCCGCTTGGCTTTTTGACAATAAGTGTGTTGCCCTTTATCTTCGCTTCAACCTCATCACCAATTGCCATCTCAGAAGGCCCGCTGTCTTGCACCATCAAGTGGTCTATGCCTGTAATTGCAATTTCATCTATCTGAACGGTAATCACATACATTTCCTGGTGAATAACATGTTTGGTCCCGTTTATGTCGACGGATACGTTGTTCTGATACGAGTGGATGTCCAACAGTTTGCATTTCTTGTAATCTGCTGCGAAGCAACACCCTACGAGAGCGAAAATTAACAACAATCTTCTCAGCACAAATCTTGGTAGCCGCCTCATCTGGCTCACATCCATTGCTGTCGTTGTGCCGGCACATTCCGGCCCATTCGCTCGTGCTATTTGCCGCCTGCTGCATGTGCAGAACTGGCTTTTTCTTTGCGAAGGAAATAGAAGTAGGCGCCAACATTTAGAGCATTGACCAATACACCTACGAGGTTCCATAAGACCACTGGCCGCGAAGCAATCAATACACCGTAATAAGCCCAGATGATCTGGAAGGCGCACATGATTGCGGCCATCCTTGGGTTCATGCCGGAGGTCGATCGACGTCTGAGCATCGCAAGCAAGTCCGGCACACCGGCAAAAGTGGTCCCAAAACCTGCCACTATGCCCATGATCTCTGACCGTTGGAAGCCAGAGAACAGAACACTTTCTGCGTCCTTCAGCAGATCCCCACAGCCGCAAAGAACAATAAGGTTCGGGAGAACAACGATAAGTGTCACTGTTTGGAACCGATTCATAGCAACCTCGTCAACATTTCGGCGTTAACCTCTGTTCTTTTGTCTTGCCGATGCCGGCCTACTCACCTGCAACCTGCTGCCGTGTCGTGCGAGCTGCAATGTCGGCTTTTTCAGTCTGGAGCGCGTCTGCTCCTGTTACACGCGCAAACAGATCCAGCGTGAGTGCTACGCACCCCGTCCAACCTGTTTGATGGCTTGCTCCCAGACCAGCGCCGTTGTCACCATGGAAGTATTCGTGGAACAGGATGTAGTCCTTCCAGTGGAGATCTTCCTGAAACTTGGTGATGCCTCCGTATACCGGACGCTTACCGCTGGCATCGCGGAGGAAGATGCCGGACAACCGGCGTGCGATCTCCTTCGCCACTTCGAACAACGTCATGTAGTGTCCCGAACCTGTGGGGCATTCGACTTTGAAGTCATCGCCGTAGAACGGGTACAGGTTCAACAGCCCGCGTAGCATGAGCACATTCACGGGCATCCAGATTGGTCCGCGCCAATTGGAATTGCCGCCGAACATTCCGGTATTTGACTCGGCCGCTACGTAATCGACCTTGTATTCCTGGCCATCAACGTGGAACACGAACGGATGCTCAAGGTGATAGCGAGATACCGAACGTATGCCGTAGGGGCTGAGGAACTCGCTTTCATTGAGCATGTAGCCCAGAATGCGCTGTAGTTTTTCCTTGTTGAGAATCGACAGCAGCCGACGGCCTCCGACGCCGATGAAGGTGTCATCGACTGGGGCAATTTGTTTGACCACCTCGGGGTGGCGTTTGCGGAATAGCTCAATCAGCTCGCGCACCTTCGGGTGATTCTCCAGGATGTTTGGCTCAAAAATAGTAGAGGCGCATAACGGCAGTAGTCCCACCATGGACCTGACTTTTAAACGCGTGGCATCGCCATTCGGGAAGTGCAAGAGATCATAGAAGAAACCGTCTTCGCTATCCCACATCTCGTCGTGGTTCTCTCCCATGCGGTCCATGGCATAGGTGATCCACAAGAAGTGCTCGAGGAAGCGGTAGGCAGTCTCCTCATACATTGCCGGGTCGCTTTCGGTGAGGATCAGCGCAATCTCCAGCATGTTCTGGCAGTAGAACGCCATCCATGCGGTGCCATCCGCCTGGTCCAGGTGTCCGCCAGTGGGAAGCGGCGCACTGCGATCGAACACCCCGATGTTGTCGAGGCCAAGAAAGCCGCCGGCAAACACATTGCGGCCCTCCGGATCTTTCCGGTTGACCCACCAATTGAAATTCTGCAGTAAGCCTTGAAATGAGCGCTCCAGGAACTGGAGGTCCGCACGTCCCAGCTCTTTCTCGACGGTGTAGAGAAACAACGTCGCCCAGGCGTGGACTGGCGGGTTAACGTCGCTGAAATTCCATTCGTACGCCGGAATCTGCCCATTGGGGTGGGCATACAGGTTCCGGAGCATGAGCAGGAGCTGCTCTTTGGCGAAGTCGAAGTCCACCAGCGACAGCGAGAGGGTATGAAATGCCAAGTCCCATGCCGCGTACCAGGGGTACTCCCATTTGTCGGGCATGGAGATAACATCGCTGTTGAGCATGTGGAACCACTCGGCATTGCGGGGAGCTTTTTTATCCGAAAGAAGCGGATGGGCTTCATGTTCGCTCAGCCAGCGATCGAGGTCGAAATAGTAATACTGCTTGCTCCACAACATGCCGGCGAGCGCCTGCCGGTGTACTCGCCGCTCATCCTCGCTGAGAGTTTTCGGTGTGATCCGCTCGTAGAACTCATCGGCATCGGCAAGACAGGCGGCGAAAACCTGATCAAAGTCAGAGAAGGCTTCGGCTGTCGGCTTTGTGTTGAGGCGCAGGCGCAGGACCTTCGAGCCGCCCGCCGGAACGTCCAGGACATAGTGCGCAGCGGCCTTCGTTCCTTTATGAGCAGGATTGACGGCATCCTTTTCGCCCTTGATCAGGTAGCGGTGGAAGGCATCCTTGACATAAGGCGAAGGGTTGGGCTGACCCCAAAGAAGATTGGCATTGCTTTCGTTTTCGGTGAATAGCAGCTCTGCCGCACCTTCAGTATGCAGAGTACGGTCGCCGAGCTTCGGGTGGGAGGCAGCTATGCTCGTGTTGCTGACCTGTCCCAGAGCCGGTTTCGGTTCGTCGCCTCCCCATGACCATGTGTTCCGGAACCACAGCGTCGGAAGCAGGTGAATCTGCGCAGCTTCCGGGCCCCGGTTGTTTACGGAGATTCGGACCAGGAGGTCTTCAGGATCAGCTTTGGCGTACTCGACAAACACATCGAAGTAGCGGTCGTCGTTAAAGATACCGGTGTCGAGAAGCTCGTACTCCATCTCGCCGAATGAGCGCCGCCCATTCGTCTCCACCAGATCCTTGTACGGATACTCGTGCTGGGGATACTTGTATAGATACTTCATGTACGAGTGGGTCGGGGTACTGTCTACATAGAAGTAGTATTCCTTGACGTCTTCGCCGTGGTTGCCTTGGCTGTTGGTAAGACCGAAGAGGCGTTCTTTCAGCATCGGATCGTGCCCGTTCCACAGCGCCAAGGCAAAGCAAAGCTGCTGCTGATCGTCGGAGATTCCAGCCAGTCCATCTTCGCCCCAGCGATAGGCGCGCGAGTGTGACTGTTCGTGGGTGAAGTAATTCCAGGCATTGCCGTCGGAGCTGTAGTCCTCACGAACCGTGCCCCATTGCCTTTCGCTCAGATAAGGGCCCCATTTCTTCCACGGTACGCCCTGCTCGCGCGCAGCGTTGAGTCGCTTCTGTTCAGCGACTTCGACGTAGGACGATGGTGTTGACTTCTTGTTTGAGGCGGTCATGTCTGCTCCTTTTCGCTTTCGAATGTCTTCCTTGCAAGTGCTCTAATACTTAATGTTTCCGTTTCGACTAACCGTCGCGCTAGGCTTGGGCGTCCAAGGGACACAATCGTAAGAAGTGATATCCCCACGGCTGCAAATCCACGTACAGACCGGGCGAGAGCATTTCATCGCCGTTCCGCTCATACACCCCATCCGAAAGCAGGTCGGCTAAACGCCACTGTTTTCCTCGCAGCGCGTCGCATGCGACCTTGATGAGGGCTTGAGCGGCACTATCACTGAGATTGACAACGATGAGGTATCTGTCCTCGTCCTTGTTCCAGGTCCAAGCGACTACGTTCTCGTAGCTTTGGTTGTCGGGCCAGCCTGTGCGCTCGCACAGGTTCCAGTCTCCCGCTCGGAATACTGGGCTGTTAATGGCCAATAGAAGCTTTGTGTAAAAGTCCTGTAGCTCCCTGTCGGCGGCCTCCTCGGGTCGTCTTGCAAGAAAAACCGGCAGTCTCACCTTGCGGCCTTCGAACTGGCCCTCGTGAAAGAGTCTTGCCCCCAGCAGAGAGGAGGTCGTTACAGCCGCAGCCCGCTCTTTGGCGTCGGCGAAGGCCGATGCAGCACGCGGCTCGTCGTGATTCTCGAGGAAGCGCAGTAGCTTGGATTGGTACGGCAGATCGGCGCACAGGTGGAGGCGAACGCTTTCGGCATTCTCATGTTCCAGACGGTCGTAAAGACGCTTGTCGTAACAGAAATCGAATCCCTTCTGTTGCAACTCCCACTCCAAGTCCCAATAGGCCTCGGCAATGAACAGGAAGTCCGGGTGTTCCCGCTTGATGGCGGCGATGGCGTCAACCCAGTACTCGGTCGACGGCATCGGTCCCGCACGGTTGCCCCAAGTGCGCTGGAAGATCGAGTTCAGCATCAGCATCGCCATGTCACAGCGCACTCCATCGCATTGGTCGGCGATGCTCGAAAGCGTCTCGACCACAGCCTGCCGAAGCCCGGGCTGAAAGGCATTGAGCTGCAACACGTCGGGCCACGCCGGGAAGAACGGATCCTTACCACAGGCGAACACCGTTCCGTTCAAGCTGAGATAGGACGCGGGGTCGTTCGCTGCGTCGTTAGCGGTTCCCTGAATGAAGTAGTCGGGATGCTCGGAGACCCATGGGTGGTCTGGCGCTACGTGATTGGGCACAAAGTCCAGCAGGAGACGCAGGTCCCGCTTCGCCAGCTCTTTGCGCGCCACGGAGAGACCTTCAGGACCGCCAAGGTGCCCATCAACTTCGTACCGGCGTACGCAATAGGGCGATCCCACATTGTCTTCGGATCGAAAGTCAGGCAGAGCTCGCCGAAAATCCTCAAGTAGACTAGGGTTCTTGTTGGCGACTGCGATGCCCGCCGGACTGCGCTCCCAGACTCCCATGAGCCAGACCGCATCGAAGCCAAGAGCGGCAATGGCATCCCACTCGACAGTCGGGACACAAGCCAAATCAATCGACTTTCCCGCCTTCTTACTCAACTCGGTGAGCCATACCCACGTGTTGATCTCATAGATGTCAGGATGCTTGGGCCATGTGCTCATTTCTTCTCCCTCCGTCGCTATCGGCTGCCAGAAGCGAGTCGTCACGGAACATGGATCTCTGGCGGGCGCCATGTGTCGCTGAATTCATGGACGGTTCTCCGCGTTCGAAATACCAGAAGAGACAAACTGTTTTCCTGCCACGGCCGCATTGATGGCTGGAATAAGATCGCCTGTCATGTGTGTCTTAAGAACGTAGCCAACCGCTCCCTCTGCGAGACACGCTTCCAGAAATTCACTTTCGCTATGAATCGTGAGGAACACGAACTTGGCCCCCAGGCCGGCATTCCGAAGCCGATGAACGGCTTCGATGCCCGTGAGGATGGGCATGGTGATATCTACAACAATCACGTCTGGAGTAAGGCGGAGCGCCTTAACAACCAGATCTTGCCCGTCGTATGCGGTGCCGACCACATCAAACGATGGCGCCAAAAGCTCTGCCACCCGCTTTACCAGAAGCCTATTGTCGTCGGCGAGCAGGACACGTGGATGATTCACCGGCTACCCTCGCGCGAATTCGCCTTGAGAATAGGCACTGCGCGTCGAGGTAACAACTAGGCAAATGCCTAGCAAGCGATTTGGTTGGACTCCGCGGGGTAAGAGAACTGCGATTCGGGAATAAGCGTGCCCCCCGACAACACCCGGGGCGGTAATTCTCGACGTTAAGCAGAGAGGCAATAGGTGGTTGTGTGCGCAACCGCTCCTGCTGTCTACCTGCCCGCCAACTCTGCTCCGTCATCTTGGCTGTCGAGTCATCTGCCGACTACGGAAATCACAAGTGCGTGTGACGTACATCACAGAGGGGACCTGGAGGACGTGTTGCAATTGATTATTCCCTTAGGTTCCGGTGGCGCATGGCACCGATTTGCAACAAGTCGCGCCCACACCTTTTGATCGCGGATGACCACGCTGTTTTTCTGGAGACACTCAAGTGCTTTCTAGAGACCACCTACAAGGTGATTGGAACGGCGACGGATGGCCGGATGCTCGTTACCGAAGCTCTCAGACTCAAGCCTGACGTGGTCATTGTCGATATCGGCATGCCGCTACTCAATGGGCTAGACGCCGCACGCCGCATTCGGGAGCACCTGCCGCATATCAGGATCGTATTCCTAACGATGAAGGAAGACCCCAACCTGGCGGCTGCGGCGTTGGAACTGGGCCTGACGGGTTTCGTCCTTAAACACTCGGCTGCTGCCGAGTTGCTGACTGCCATTGAGCACGTCTGGTATGGAAAGCCATACGTCTCCCCGAGACTCCGGTCGGCTGATTGGGTGGAGCAGCGCACCCGGGTGAAGCAATTCACCAAATCGCTGACTGCGCGCCAGTGCGATATCGTGCAGTTGTTCGCAGAGGGCTATTGCTTAAAAGAGATCGGCGCTCGTCTGAATCTGGCTCGCAAGACGATCGAGTTCCACAAGCACCAGATCATGGCTCAGTTCAACTTGAAGACCAATGCAGATCTTGTGCTTTTCGCCGTCAAAGAGGGACTGGTTTCGATCGAGTCAGAAACCCATTACGGAGAACGATATAGCGAGCACTCCGACGAAAAGTCTCTCCCGGCGCTAGCTACTTCGCACCGGTGATTTTGGTGCCAGCGGCAGCCAAGCATCGATCGTGGTTCCCATCCCAACTGACGAATGAATAGAAAATCGCCCACCCAATAAGTGTGCGCGTTCCTGCATGCTTCGTACACCGAGGCCTTCGCTCATCTTTAGATCCCTGGGGTCGAAGCCTACTCCCTGATCACTGACGCGCAGATAAATTCCGTTGTCGGCCGACTCCAATTCGACTTGGGCGCTTGATGCGCCACTGTGTTTCTTCATGTTCCGAAGACCTTCCTGCGCGATCCGAAAGATGCAGAGCGCTACGTCCTGGTTGACCGCCGCAGGAATATGCTCGGAGGTGAAGTCAATCTTGATGCCTTGTTGAGCGGCGAACTCTTTGCAGAAGGCTTTCACACCCGGAACCAGCCCCAGGCTTTCCAGAGAGGTGGAATGCAATTGATGCGACAAGGTGTGGAGGTCGCCACCAATCTTGGAGGCTTCGTCAGAAAGCTCTTGCAGACGCCGATCTGCTTCCTGAGGCGAGTCGCGAGTCATCTGGGCGGCGGTTCCCAGACCGAGAGACAGCACTGCCAGCCTCTGGCTAAAGTCGTCATGGATCTCGGCGGCGAGTCGCCTACGCTCCTTTTCCTGCGCGTTGATCAGCATGCCGCTGAGTCGCTCTTGTGCCTTCCGCGCAAGATTGAGCATCTTCCGCTCGAATAGGAGATAGATGGTCAGTAAGCCCAGACCCACCAGAATCAGTGTTCCCATGAGCACGGTCCGCCGGTGTTCTTCCCATAGGGTTGGCTGGCGAAACAGAACAGTGCTACCAGGCGGCAGCCTCTTTTCGTCCAGCTTCCAGCGGTGCAACTCGCGCCAGTCAAACAGGTAAACATTCGGAGCCTGCACGATTGGAATGTCCTGCGGCGACTTTCCCCCTAAAATCTCAAGCGCATCGCGGCCCGCGATCTTCCCCTGTTCGTCGAAGCTGACCACATACCCGCCGACAATACCGCGGCCGAGATAAACGTCAGCCACACCAAAGACCGGAGCATTTGCAGCCGCGACCACCATGGGAAGGGCTTCGGCCGCATTGAGAAACTGCCGTCCCTCCGCGTCTTTGAAGAAGGACAGAAAAAGAACCACGGAGTGGCTTGGCAGATGCCTCAGCCTCTCCTGCAATTGGCTCATCGGAAGATCGGTCAGGTATGTGACATCAAGTTTGCTCTCATAGGAGTTGAGCGCCGCTTTCGTAACCGCCATGAGAGCCCGGTCGTATTCGGCTTGTCCGCCGATCGCGTAGACATGGCGTGTTTCCGGCAGCAAACGCATGGCGACGTCCAGCGTGCCTGCGGGCCCCAACTGCAACCACGAGCCTGTAAATCGGGAATGTGTACTAGTCGGTTCGATCGGGACTGGGACGCTGCAGCAGAATACGGCTGGCACATCTGGGAATAACCCACCCGAAGGCTCTGTCAAAAACCGTACTGAGTGCGGGCCCACCAGAAGAATTAGATCCATCTTACGGTCGCCATATTTTTTTATAACGAGCCTGCCCTGATCCGTCCGCCAATCGCCCGTGTGATACATGGCGTCCAGGTTTTCCTCGTAGAGTTCGACGTGAAAACGGGGGTCTGAGTGCAGGGCCTCAATGATCCTTTTTGTCGCAGCCAGCGCACCGGGATGGGACTGTCCCACATCCATGATGATGAGAACATTCTTTCTGACCTGCCCCTGGGAAGCAGAAGCGAAGAAGACCAGCAAAAGCGCAACCAAAACAACACAACTTATCCTAAAGCCATTGAAGAGGGCGCTCAGGGCGATGCGCCGGCCTGGAGAGATGCTTTGCATGGGGCCTGTCATTGTGCGCAGATGCGACAACCGGCACGGAAACCATTTTCTGCTATGGGGCCTAGTATGCAGCCTGCCGTCAACAAGTTGCAATACTTTTGGCGAACCTGAGCCGCTGTTTCTCCTCGACTTCAACTCGTCAGGTCCGGTTACAGCGCAGAACCTGTCCATCAATGCAATCTCATGCGGATTAGGCATTTGCCTAGTTGTGCCGGCATCGGCCCACGGCTAGCGTTGTCTCGAAATCTACAGTCACCCGAGCATGGCGTCGTCGACGTCGGGGGTTTCGTAGTGCACATTCTCAACCTACATCAGACGGGAGAAATCAATGAAGAAGCTGGTCATAGCATTTCTGCTGGGGGCATCGCTTTTTGTCATCCAAGCTGCGGCGGCTCAACAGCCTGCAGCTAAGGGTTCGGAAGCAAAAGCCAGCGAGCAGGAAATCAACAAAGACATCGAGTTGCTGCGAGCCGACCTGCGCTCGGCAAAGAAGCAACTCGTTGCAGCCAATATGAAGTTGACCGACGCGCAGGCGGAGAAATTCTGGCCGGTGTATGACGCCTATGCCCAAGAGACTACGAAGCTGGGTGACGCCCGTACCGCCCTGATTAAGGACTATGCGAATTCCTATGACGCGATGACAGATGCCCAGGCTGACGATCTGGTGAAGCGTATGCTCGCCCAGGAGCAGCAGGCGGCCGCATTGCGTCAACAGTGGGCGCCTAAGTTTCGTAAGGTTCTCACTGGAAAGCAAACAGCTTTGTTTTTCCAGGTGGATCGTCGCGTTGGCTTGCTGATCGATCTGCAACTGGCGTCGGAAATCCCGCTGGTGAAGTAGAGCAGCACTGGCGAGTAGTCCAGCTGACACCGCAATAAAGGGCAACCTGCAGAACCGTCCGGCGGGCCAAAAGGCACGCCGGGATCTGCTTCTGGTCGACTTCAAATCGGCGGGTCCGGGCTGCCGTAATGCCTGTCCGCCAACGCAATTCGGAACTGTTTAGGCATTTGCCTAGTTGTTTGGTCATCCCGCAGTACCTATTCTCAAAGCGAACTCCGCGCGAGGACACAAGTGAATCTTCCATGTGTTCTGTTCGCTGGTGACCATGGACTTCTCGCAAAGTGAGTCAAGGAAAAAGACCATGCGCAAGCCTATCTATGAAATGCCCCCCAAGCACAACCCCTTCACCGAGAACTTTGACATCAAGATCTGGGGAGAGCTGCACGGCGGCATGGAGTGTGCCGTCTACCATTTCGCTCCGGGCACGGATGTCACGCCCGGTCTCCAAGCATTTGGGGGGTTCTGCCCGATTCCTCACTGGGGCTGCTGCTTCAAGGGCGAGATGACTGTGCGTTACGAAGATGGGACTGAAGAGGTCATCCGAGCTGGGGACGTATTTTACTCCCCCAAAGGCCACACCTTGATTGTGGACAAGAACGCACCGGTCGCTTGCGAGATCCTCGAGTTCAGCAACGAGGCTGATTTTGGGGAAACCGGCGCTGCGGCAGCGAAGGCCGCGATGAAGCAGAAGGAGAAATCAAGATGAGCACTGACAAAATGCTTTCAATCGAGGACATTTTGGAGGGTCTCAAGAAGGCCACTGAAGGCGTCAAGAAACAGCCCGGGTTAATGAAGTCGATCGTCGGCTACCTCGACGTGGTTTCCACCTATGTGGAGCGGATCGCCACGGCCAAGGAGAAAGGCAAGTGGGTGGCGAGCCATGGCACCCAGCAGCCTCTCGAGATCCTCGAGGCGATGGACGTGATGGGCGTCTTCAACGAATTCTGGGGCGTCGCCTCCGACATCGTGAGGCTGGAGTCCGTCCCTGAGGCCCTGAGCGTCTCGGCCTCGACCGGCACGCCGACGGAGGTCTGCTCCTTCTTCCGCAATATGGACGGCCTGATGCACGCCGGTAAGTGGCCCCGGTCGGACTTCTTCCTCTACGCCACTTCCTGCTGCGACAACGTCAAGGCGTTCCACACGCTCGGACGGCGCTACAGCATTCCCAGCTTCGGCCTGGAGCGGTCCTATTTCCCGTACACGGCCCATGCCATGGAACACTGGAAGAACGAGTACAAGCGGTTGATCGCCTTCCTGGAGGAGCAGACGGGAAAGAAGATGGACTACGACCGTCTGAAGGAGACGGTGCGTCTCTCCTACCGTCTCACCGAGCTGCACCTCGAGATCGACAAACTCGTCTCCCATGTTCCGTGTCCCCTGTCGCCGGAATGCTTCTCTGGCACGCTGGTGGCGATACGTCTGTTGCCCGGCACGCAGAAGGGCATCGAATTCCTCACGGGACTGCGCGACGAACTTCAGGAGCGCGTGAACAACGGCGTCGGCGCCGTGAAGAACGAGCGATTCCGGGTGATGTGGACTTCTTTCACCCCGTTCTTCGACCCGACGCTGATGAGCTTCATGCAGCAGAAGTACGGAGCGGTCAGCGTGTGCGACATGCTGTCGCACTGGCGCGGCGATCCAAAATGGATGCTCGATCCCGACGATCCGCTGGGCAACCTTGCCTACCGGACCGTGCTTGCCCCCGGCAACTGCCAATACTCGTCCGGCGTAGATGTGGCCACAAATCTCGGCGACAAAGCCCGCCGGTTCAAGGTGGATGGGGCAATCTTCAACAACAACTTTGGCTGCAAGACAGGTGCAGCCTACGGTCCGATCATCAAGGACGAACTGATGCGTGAGGTTAGCGTGCCGACGCTCACCCTCGACTGTGACGTGCTCGACCACACCTTCGTCACTCGTGCGGAGGTCGAGAGCCAGATGGACAGCTTCTTCGAGATGCTCGAGACCAGCAAAGCCTACAAGGAGCGGAGGAATCTACAGTGAATTCGCCACTCAAAGCATTGGACGAAATGATTCGACTGACGTCTCCTTTCCCTGAGAGCGTCACGGTCAAGGACTGGAAGGCAACGGGTCGAAAAGTAATCGGCTGGTTCAACCCCTACATTCCGGAGGAGATCATTCATGCGGCCGGGATGCTACCGTTCGAGGTGACAGGCAATAACGAGCCGGTCGAAATGCAAGGGGCCGAGGCCCACATCTACTCCAACTCGTGTTCCAAAATCCGCACCTGCTGGCAACTGCAACTCGACGGCAAGTACAACTTCCTGGACGGCCTGGTCTCGTCCCACATGTGCGACCAGGATATGAGGCTCCAGGAGGTGTGGGCGTATTACAAGAAGCTGCCTTACATGGACGGCCTCTACGCGCCGCGCAAGCGTGACGAGGTGGCCGTCAAGCTGTACCTGGCCGATCTCGAGGAGTTCCGGAGCAGGCTCTCGCAGTACCTGATCTGCAGGGTTCCCGACGAGCACATCGCCAACTCGATCAAGGTTTACAACCGTGGACGCGAGTTGATGTACCAGCTCTACGAGTTGCGCAAGCGCGATCGCCCGCCGGTGACCGGGACCGAGGCACTGGAAGTGAGCAAGGCTGCCGCGCGTATGCAGCGCGAGCGCTTCAACGAGCTGATGGAGCAACTGCTCGGCGAGATCCAGAGCACAGGGCGCGAAATCAAGAAGGCCATGCGACTGATGGTCATCGGTACCGACCTTCACAACGCCAATCAGATGGCGGCGCTCGAGTCGCTGGATGTGGTGGTCGTCATTGATGAGATGGACATCGGTATTCGCCGTGCTTGGGGACAGGTCGATACCCAGTTGCCGCCACTGGAGGCGCTGGCCCGCTACTACGTAATGGGACGTCCGGTGGACAAGCACAACTGGAATTCCGACGGGCGGCTCGAGTTCATCGGCGAGATGGCCGAGCAGTACAAGGTTGACGGCATCCTGTCCGAGATCGTGCGCTTCTGCACCTACGACGGCTGGGACAAGTTCGACCTCAAGAAGCAGATGGAAAAGCGTGGCATCCCCATCCTGGAGATCGACCTGGAGTATGGCCACCCAGCGGGAGCACAGGTGAAGATCCGCGCCGAGGCATTCATGGAGATGCTGGAAAGCCGGGTAACTAGCGCGCTTTCTTAGGTCATCGCGGGGGACGAAGGGAAGATTGAGGTCGTCATCCTCCGCTGACAGCAACAGCCCGCTAGCCCAGATCCCAGCAGTGGAGGACCATTTATGACTGAAGCTCTCAATATCCTCCTGAAGATCACGATTGTGATTTTCATGGTAGGCAACTTAATGGACCTCGGTCTCCGCGTGGATCTCAAAGAAGCCCTTCGGGGCCTGCGCGACCTCCGATTCTTGAGCTTAAGTGTGCTATGGGCCTTTGTCCTATGCCCGGCTCTGGCCTACGGGCTGACCCTCGTGATGCCTCTAACGCCGCCTTATGCCATCGGTCTCCTCCTGCTGAGCTTGGCACCCTGTGCACCGTTGCTTCCCATGATGGCGGACAAGGCGCGAGCGGATGTGAACTATGCCGCATCCTTTATGTTGCTGGCGTCCGTGGGGACCGTGGTCTATATGCCCGTGATGGTTCCACTGATGGTCAAAGGCCTGACTGTCAGCGCCTGGACCGTTGCGAAGCCGATGCTGCTTCTTGTGTTGATACCCCTGGTGATCGGACTGGCTATCCAGCGCCGGTCTGCGTCCACCGCCTCTCACATGCAACCCTTTGTCAAAAAAGGCACAGGCCTAGATACCCTTCTGATGGTGATCCTGATCATTATCCTTTACGGCAAGGGTTTCATCGGATCGATCGGGACTTACGCGATCGGGACACAGGTTTTATTCTTCGCCGCGATCACTGCCGCGTCGTATGCGCTCGGCTTTGGCATGCCCCGTAGTCAAAAGAGCGTCATATCCCTTGGGATCTGTACGCGCAACTGTGGCGCGGCGCTAGCGCCGCTCTTCGTCGCCAAGGGTGTGGACCAGGACGCCACCGTCATGGTCACGCTCGGGATCCCTATGATGATGATCTCTTCCCTGATTGCGGCGCGTGTGTTTGCCGCCATGTCCCAACGAACTGGTCAACCGATGGACGCGAAAATAGCTATTGGGAGATGAAAGACCACGGTGGCGTTATTCAGGCGTTTTGAGACGAAAAAGGAGAAATAACGATGAGCACCAGTAACTTGATTACGGCGGAAGAATTGGCAGGGGCCATCAAGATGGCCGGCGAAGGCATCAAGAAGAAGCCGGGCTTGATGAAGTCCACCGCCCGCTCCATGGAACTCGTGCATAAGTATGTGGAGCGGATCGTCACCGCCAAGGACAAGGGCAAGTGGGTCGCGACCCACGGCACCCAGCAGCCCCTCGAGATCTATGAAGCGATGGACGTCGTGGGTCTCTTCATTGAGTTCTGGGGCGTCATCTCGGACGTGGTGAAACTGGAGTCCGTGCCCGAAGCCCTGAGCATCTCGGCCTCGACCGGCACGCCAGGGGAGGTCTGCTCCTTCTTCCGCAACATGGACGGCCTGATGCACGCCGGCAAGTGGCCCCATACCGACTTCATGCTCTACGCCACCTCGTCGTGCGACAACGTCAAGGCATACTACACGCTGGGCCGGCGCTACGGCATCCCCAGCTTCGGCCTGGAGCGGCCCTACCTCCCGTACACGCCCAAGGCGATGGAACACTGGAAGAACGAGCACAAGCGCTTGATCGCCTTCCTGGAGGAGCAGACGGGAAAGAAGCTAGACTACGACCGTTTGAAGGAGGCGGTGCGCCTGTCCTACCGTCTCACTGAACTCAGCCTCGAAATCGATAAGCTCGCCAGACACGTCCCGTGTCCGCTTTCCGCCGAATGCTTCGGCGGCGTGTTGATCGCGCTGCGACTGATGCCCGGCACCCAGGAGGCTGTGGACTTTCTCACGGCATTGCGCGACGAACTCCAGGAGCGCGTGGACAATGGCATCGGCGCCGTCAAGAACGAACGCTTCCGGGTGCTTTGGAGCTGCTTCACGCCGTTCTGGGACCCGACACTCCTCGGCTATATGCAGCAAAAGTACGGAGCGGTCTCAGTGGGCGAAGTGCTGGCGAACTGGCGCGGGGAGGCCAAGTGGATGCTCGATCCGGAGGATCCACTGGGCAATCTCGCCTACAAGACCCAGCTCGCACCTGGCAATTGCCAATACGCTTCCTCGGAAGATTGGGCAGAGAACGTCGTTGACCAGGCCCGCAGGCTCAAGGCGGATGGGGCAATCTTCAACAACAACTGGGGCTGCAAGCAGGCCTCCGGTATGGGCACGCTCGTCAGAGACGAACTGTTGCGTAACTGCAGTGTGCCGTCGGTCACGCTCAACGTGGACGTAATTGACTCCACGTTCGTGACTCGCGCCGAGATCGAAAGCCAACTGGACAGCTTCTTTGAAATGATCGAGACAAGCAAAGTCTACAAGGAGCGGAGGAATCTACAGTGAATACACCACTCAAAGCATTGGACGAAATGATTCGATTGACCTCTCCTTTCCCCGAAAGCGTCACTGTCAAGGACTGGAAGGCAACGGGACGAAAAGTAATCGGTTGGTTCAACCCCTACATCCCGGAGGAGATCATCCATGCGGCCGGGATGCTGCCGTTTGAGGTGACAGGCGACAACGAGCCGGTCCAGACGCAGGGGGCCGAGGCTTACATCTACTCCAACTCGTGCTCCAAAATCCGCACCTGCTGGCAGATGCAACTCGACGGCAAGTACAACTTCCTGGACGGCTATGTCTCCTCCAGCATGTGCGACCAGGACAAGCGTCTGTTTAGCTTGTGGAAGTACTACAAGAAGCTGCCCTACATGGAAATCCTCTACGCACCGCGCAAGCGTGACGAGGAGGCGGTTCAGCTGTACCTGGCCGATCTGGAAGACTTCAGAAACCGGTTCTCCGAGTACCGGCTGAGCAGGATCCCAGACCGTGATATCGCGAACTCGATTAAGGTTTACAACCGGGGACGCGAGCTCATGTACGAGCTCTACGAGTTGCGCAAACGCGATCGCCCACCGGTGACCGGAACCGAGACATTGGAAGTGACAAAGGCCGCAGCCCGGATGCCGCGCGAGCGGTTCAACGAGCTGATGGAGCAACTGCTCGGCGAGATCCAGAGCACAGGGCGCGAAATTAAGAAGGCCAGGCGCCTGATGGTCATCGGTAGCGACCTTCACAACGCCAATCAGATGGCGGCGCTCGAAGCGCTGGATGCGGTGGTCGTGGTGGATGAGATGGACATCGGTATTCGCCGTGCCTGGGGACAGGTGGACACCCAGTTGCCGCCAATGGAGGCGCTGGCCCGCTACTACGTGCTGGGACGTCCGGTGGACAAGCACAACTGGATTTCCGACGGGCGACTCGAGTTCATTGGCGACATGGCCGAGCAGTACAAGGTCGACGGCATTCTGTCCGAGGACGTGCGCTTCTGCACCTACAACGGCTGGGACAAGTTCGATCTCAAGAAGCAGATGGAAAAACGAGGCATCCCCATTCTCCAGATCGACCTGGAGTATGGCCACCTGGCGGGAGCGCAGGTGAAGATCCGCGCCGACGCGTTCCTGGAGATGCTGGAAAGCCGGGCAAGTTAGCGCGTTTTCTCAAGTATGCAGAGTTTGAGGTTAAGCATGATGCGACGAAGTTGCGCTCTAGCTCTTCTGACTGCACTCTGGCTATCGCTTCAACTCCAGGGATCAGGTCAAGTTGCGGAACCGACGCTAGAGTACACGATGAATTTCATTGCAAACACGCTAAACAGCCGGGGGAATATTTCATGGACTGAGGAACTGCCTGATCTGTTTGGCGCGAGCTATTCGATTAGCAACAGTGTGAGCGAGGTCAAGACGGATGCGACCGCGTGTTCAGTGAGTTGGAAAAACGTGTTCACCTCATCGAACGACAAGCTAGTCGAGACGTATTCGCTCAGACTCGCGACGGTTTCCGGCGTGCGTGTTCGGCCAACATCAGAGTACGTGCAAGCTCAATCCGAACACACAACTACGGTCTCCCCCGAGACTTACATCGTTTTGATAACAACCAAAGACTCGCAAGCACGTCATCGGGAGTCTTATCGCAAGAACAAGTTAATGCCGGAACCCACTAAGCCACCAGACGTCCATGAAGCGAAGGTTCTACTGGCGGACGAGCAGACAGCCAACAGAATCACGGACGCCATCCGCCGCGCATCTCAACTTTGCGCGGCCAAGTGATCCAGGAGATAACTATGACCACCGCAACTGCCACCCAGGAAGCCAAAACACTCAGCACAGTACCGTTGAACTGGAAAGAGGTGTGGTACACGAACTGTCCAGTCGTGTCCGCCAGCAACGTTGACGAGGCACTGGGGTGGACACGGGAGGAGTTCAAGAAGATCGGCGTGAAGTACGCGTACTTCCGCTCCGTCCGCGAGAACGACTGGTATCCCCACTACATTCACAACCTCGACAACCTGATCCGCGTTGGCGGTCTGTTCCCGCCTGTCCACGTTCATGCCGACGTCCGCAGAACCAGACTCCTGGGTGCGACACACATGTACGAAGGCGGCTGCATGATGGTGCGCGCCGGGGACGACATCTACCGCATGGCCGATCTGAAAGGCAAAAAAATCGGCCTGTCGAAGAGCCTGAACACGCTGAAGAACGACTGGTGGCGGGTCACGGAGGAGCAGGGCATCGAGTTGATGCTCCGGCTCAACGGCATGACCCGCGCCGACGTGGACATAGTCGAGTTCCCCTACGCTGACGACTGGTACGGCGATCCCAAAATGCTGGTCCCCTTCGAGAACCCAACCGAGCTGTGGCTTACGCGCGACCACAAGCACGACCTCTCGGTACGGCCGCTGGAAAACGCACTGGAAAAGGGCCTGGTGGACGCGATTTATAACCAGAGCAAATACTTCCAGCATCTCCAGGAGGCGACAGGCAAGTTTAAGGCCATCGAGGACCTGTCACGCTACCCGGACTGGACTCTGCAGTCGTGCAACCTGCCCGCCGTGTACACCTGTTCCGACGTGATGGCCAAGCAACACCCCGAGCTCGTAGTTGCGTTCATGAAGGGCATGATCAAGGTGGGACGCTGGTGCAACGAGCACAAGCATGCAGCGGCGGCGATCCTCGACCGGGGCACGTTCTACCTGGATGTCGAAGACACCTACCGAAGCATCAACAACGTTGATATGGTGCCTAACCTGTCACCCCAGAGCCTGGCTGCCATCCGGATCGGGAAGGATTTCATGCTGAGCCACGGCTACATCAAGCACGACTTCGACGTACAGAAGTGGGCAGCGCCGGAGTTCCTCGAACAGGCGGCAAAAGAAATGATCGAGGAAAAGTGGAAACAGGTGACCGCGGCAAAGCTTCCCGAGGCTACTTCGCTTCGGCTCGGATAAGCAGGAGAAAAATTATGGCTGTCGTTGGAATCGACTTGGGATCGCAGAACACCAAAGCAGTGATCCTGGAAGGCGACGAAATCCTTGGTGGCGCCTCCCTGGAGACCGGGGAATCGGCGGAGACCGAGGCCCGGATGGCGGTGCAGGAAGCTTTGCGGCAGACCGGCCTCAAGCGCGAGGACCTGAAGGCTGCGGTGGCGACCGGCCCCCTCAGCGTGCCCGTCACCAAGGCGGTGAACATCGCGGACCTGAAGCAACGCTCGGCGGCCAGTTGCATCGCCACCGGAGCCTACTTCCGCTTTCCCCAGGCGCGGACGGTTCTGTATGTCGGCGCCGACAGCTCGATGGCGATCCGGCTGTCGGCCGATGGCCAGGTCGAGGACTCGGTGAAGAGCGAGCGCTGTGCGGTGTCCTCGGGAGCGTTGCTGGACATCGTGAGCCGCATGCTGGAAATCCCGATTGAGGAGATGGGCGCGATGTCGCTGCAGGCCACCGCCCCGCAGACTCTGTCCAGCCGGTGCGTGGTCTTCGCCGAGGGCGAGATCCTGTCATTCATCCACAAGGACCCGCCGGTGCCGGTTCCCGACGTGCTCGCGGGCGTGAACCAGTCTATCGCCAATGGCCTGTGGTCCATGGTGCAGAAGGTGGGGGTGCCCTCCGAATTACTGCTGTGCGGAGGGGTGATCCGGAATGCGGGCATCGTCAAGGCGATGGAGGCCCACTTGGGCAAGCCGGCGCTGGTGCCCAAGCATCCGCAGTACGTCCGGGCCTTGGGCGCGGCCGTATTCGCCCGCCAGATGGAGCGGGAAGCAGGTGCGTCATGCTGACCATGGGCATTGATATCGGTTCGCGCAGTTCGAAGTGCGTGATCCTGGAAGACGGGGAGTTGCTGACTTACGGCTCCATCGAGACCGGGCCCAACATCGTCAAGACGGCCCAGGCCGTGGTGGATGCGGCCGTCCACCGCCGCGCGGGCAAATGGGGCGAGTATCGGATGCCGTTGCCCGAAACCAAGGTGGACCACCTGAAGATCGAGGACATGGCGTACATTGTGTCCACCGGCTACGGGCGCGCCATTGTTCCCTTTGCCCATCGGAACATCACGGAGATCAGTTGCCACTGCCGGGGAGCGCAGTGGTTCGTGCCCGGGGTCTCCACCATCCTCGACGTCGGCGGGCAGGACAGCAAAGGCATCCGGGTCGGGGCAAAGGGCGAGGTCGCCGACTTTGCGATGAACGACAAGTGCGCCGCCGGCACTGGTCGCTTCATGGAGATCGTCGCTGAGGTGCTGCACGTTCCCCTCTCCGAGATCGGTCCGCTGTCCCTGAAGAGCACGAAAGTCCTGCCGTTTAGCACGACCTGCGCGGCTTTCGGTCGGGGCGCGGCGGTCGCGATGCGGAAGGAAGGGGAGAGCAAGGAGGACATCCTGGCCGGACTGCACGAGGCGATCGCCACGCGGGTGACGGCACTGGTCAAGAAGGTCGGCATCGCCGACAAGTTCGTGATCACCGGCGGCATCGGCAGGAATGTCGGGCTGGTCAGCAAGATCGAACAGAGGGTCGACGGGCTGAAGGTCACCCTGCCGCAGGAACCGATGATCGTCGGGGCCTTGGGGGCGGCCCTGTTCGCCTTGGATAGGGCTCAGAAGCAGGCCCACGAAGCCTGAAAGAACGACCCGTTGGTTGACGGGCAGTACAAAATAACCACTTGGAGAGATGCCATGGAAGCGAGTGAGTTACTTCGACGGATCCAATCGAACACCGCGCCGTTCATTATTGACGCGCGTACCCCAATGGAATTCAAGCGCGGTCACGTACCCGGTGCCGTTAATGCTCCGTCCATCAAGATTTTGCTGAAAATGGCGGAGTTGCCGAAGGATAAGAATACGGAAGTCGTTATCTACTGTGAGCATGGTCAGCGCGGTATGCTGGCCAAGAAACTGCTCGAGACCAACGGGTATCACAATACGGCACTCCTCAGCGGGCACCTGATGGACTGGAAAAAGGCCGGCTTGCCTTTGGAAAAGTAGGTTTGCACCGCCCATGAATCAGGCCACCATCACACCGCACTCCAAACAGTGACCAGGTGCGACTAGTTCCAGTAATGCGTTATCGATAGCCGAAAACTCTCTCGTTCGGCGATCGCGTGCCCATACGCGAAATTCGGCGTGACGATTGCCGCTGGTCCCGCCAGGAAGTAACTTGCCCGCTGATTCACCGCCGTGACTTAGCCATGAAAATCGGGGCCGCGTTAGCGGGCCCGCACAGCTGCTTCGAGCGGCCCACAATCTTAAGTCTGAAGTCCCCAGCTCAGGCGGGGGCAGTTAATTGGTGGCAGGCGCTGCCGCCTTCTTCGCCTTCTTCTTTGGAGCCGGCGCCGGAGTGTTGCGGGACTGCCCTTGTAAAGCGCTCTCGTCCACCACGACCGACTCTTCCTGCGTGAACGTCGCACCCTGCGGGACGTAGTAGAAGTGGGCCGACTTGGTCTTGGTCCCGCCTTCGCGAGGTTCAAGACGCGTCGCATCGACCTTCGGGCCCAGCTCATCGGTCGTCAGGTAGTACTTGACGTTCACCGAGCGCTGCGCTCCGATGTGCTCCGCGTTCACCACTTCCGTCTGGTCCTTGTAGCCGACGATGGCGACCTTGCCGTTGGGCATCTGCTGAATGCGCAGCGCCAGCTTGTCGAGCACGTCCTTGCAGTCGTTGTCGACGCGCCACGGTTTCTTAGGGTTCTTCTCGAACGTACACTCGCCCCAATCTTCAACCGTCGCCACTTTCTCGACCGCAGGCACGGTGATCGACGCTGTGCATCTGGTGCTCAGGTTGTGATCGTCGGTGGCCGTGCCCGTCACGGTGATGGTGCTGCCCGCGTCGGCATTGGTCGCCACCAGCGAGGCGGAGGTTCCTTTGCCGCTCAACTGTCCGCCCGTAGAGGTCCAGCTATAGGTCAGCGGACGATTCTCCGGGCTGCTGGCTATAATCGAAACCGTCGCCGCCTGATTGATCGCGATCGTTCTTGGTGTCACCGAACAGCTCGCTGTCGGCGGATAGTTCGGCCGCGCCTTCACCGTGAATCCGGCGCTGCACGACGCCATGTTGTTCTTCTTCTCTTTGGCGTCGGTGGCTCTGCCGGTGACGCTATAGCTGCCCGGCTGCAACCCAGTGGTGTCGATACTTCCGGTCGTGCCGCTGCCGGAGACTTTGCCGCCGGTGCTGGCCCAGCTATAGGTCAGGGTGTGCTTAGGATTGAAGTTCTGCGTGCTGATGGTGGCCGACGCCTTATCGCCGGGGTAAACCTCGGTGGGTGAAGACGAGCACGACGCCGTCGGTGGAACCGGCGGCTTGCCGCCCCAGTTGTAGTACACGCCGACCAGCGCGCCGCTCATGGTGGTATCAAACACGAACTGTTTGTTGGTTGGCCGATAATCCTCGTAAAGGTAGCGCCAGCCGAGTCCCATGCCGAGCTTGGGCGTGAGATTGTAGGAGAACAGGCCGATCACCTGGTAGTCGAGATTGGCTCCGCCGGCCCCGGCATTACCGGACACGGTGATCGCCGCTTTTTCGGCAAGGGGGACGATGAAGCGTGCGCCGCCCAGTCCGTCAACCCAACTCTGCGAGCGAACGACCGCCGGGACTGGCACCTGCGTCCCGATCAACTGGAGGTTCTGTCCGACATACCAGTAGCGGATACCGCCGAGGGCGTCAATTTTGAGGTGCTCTCCGTCCAGCAGCCGATATCCGACCATCGGAGTAAGAATGGATTCCGTGAGATGGATATTGACGTAGCGCGAGGTGACGTCGGTGAACGGCGTCGCTTTGCCGTCGGCCAACTTAACCCAGAAAAAATCGATGGGGATGACGAAGCGACCCTTGTCGGCTTCGACTGCGATGGGAATGATGCCCTTGAGGTAATGGAAGACGTCGCTGAACGGCGCACTGATACCGGCATTGTGGCCAAGCGCGCCCACGGTTCCGTGTACGCCGGGGAACCATCCGTAAATTGAGATGATGCCGCGCCATTGGTCACCCGTAGCGAAGGGAGTACCGTATTGCGGCAGCGGTTCCGGCGCGGATGCCGCCGGATCGGCGTTAGTCGAGGCTGCGGGTTCAGAGGCCGGCGCTGCGGTTGAAAGCTCCGCCGGCCCTTGGGCGAAGCTGGACGAGCAAAGCAAGAGTGTCAGTGTCATCGCGACCGCTGTAAGCAGAATTCTGTTGTAAGAGTTCATGTCTAGTGTCCTCGTTGTTACTTCTTGAAGTAACGCTGCCGGATCGATAAAGCCGACGAGGTGTCTAAAAGCCTTTCCAGTCCTTTGTCGAGAAATCCAGCCTCACCAGCAACAAACGCTGAAACCTTTCACAGATACCGCCACCGCTATACCTCAACGAACGTCCTCATGCCTCCAATCCTCCAAGTCGTCAACGAACAAAGGACTTGTGTGACTCAGTTGAGTCCTCGCGGGGAATCGTCTTGAGGATAGGGGTCGGGTATCGGAGGAACAACTAGGCAAATGCCTAGCGAGGCGATCTTGGTGAACTCCCTAGGGGAGAGCACAAACGCTGGGCGACAACAGGCAATGTTTTTGGCGGGATCTGAACCGCTGATTCTCTTCGACTTCAACTCATCGGGTCCGGGAACGCTCCAAATCTTCGCGCTCGCACACCTGCCTACGCAGCTAGGCATTTGCCTAGTTGTGCCGACATCCGCTCAGGGCTAGCGTTATCTCGAAAACCCGGCATTGACCAACGCGGGCCCACAGACAGCGACCGGGGCGCGCCTCCCGCAGGAGGTTGCCCGTCAAACCAAGTCTTGGTGTAACCAGCTTCACCGAAGGAGTTTACTCATGAGTGAATTAACTGCAGATCAGATCGCGAAGCTTCCTAAAGGCAAACAGACGGCTTTAGGGCTCTACCTGACGGCCAAGCAAGCGTACGAGAAGTGGAAGGCCGAGCCCGACAAAGTCAAGATCATCGACGTCCGCACCCCGGAGGAGTACCTCTTTGTCGGACATCCGACCATGGCGTGGAAGATTCCGGTGGCCATTCAGGTCTACGAGTGGGATTCCAAAGAGAAGAAGTTCCCGATGAAGCCACTCCCAGATTTTGCTTCCCGCTGCAGCGAGGTGGCCAATAAGGATGACACGCTCATGCTGATGTGCCGCTCGGGTGGACGCAGCGCCATCGCGGTCAACATGTTGGCCCAGGCAGGTTTCAAGCGTGTCTACAACGTCGTCGACGGCATGGAAGGCGATGTGAACGCGGACTCTGAGAGTGTGGCTCAGGCCCAGCCCTTGAAGGATGGCTGGAAGAACTCGGGTTGCCCATGGACCAAGAAGCTCACGCCGGAGCGGATGGTGCGTCCCAAAACCGGGAACTAACCGAAGCGATGACGGCGCGTGCAGTCGCTATGTTGAAACAGGAGAAATCATCATGAAGGTCATCATTGTTGGCGGAGTAGCAGGCGGTGCGTCGTGTGCGGCTCGTCTGCGCAGACTGGATGAGAAGGCCGAGATCGTTATGGTCGAACGCGGGCCGTACGTGTCATATGCGAACTGCGGGCTGCCCTATCACGTTGGCGGCGTGATTCCCAAGGAATCGAGTCTGCTGGTTGCCAGTGAACAGCTTTTCCGCACGCACTTCGCGATCGACGCGAGGACGAACTGCGAGGCGATCTCCATCTCGCCAAAGAAGAAGACAGTGGATCTGCGCAACGTGAAGACCGGCGAAGTCACCACTGAGTCCTACGACAAGCTGGTGCTCTCACCCGGCGCCCCTTCCGTGCGTCCGCCGCTTCCGGGCATCGACCTGCCAGGAATCTTTCATGTCCGGACCGTGCCGGACGTTAGGACGATTCGCGAGTGGGTGGAGGGAGGCACCACCTTTCTGGCCGGAATGGCCAACTATTCGGGGATCCAGATGGTGAAGCCCACACGCCACGCCGTGGTGGTAGGCGGCGGCTTCATCGGTCTTGAGATGGCCGAAAACCTGGTCCACGTTGGCTTCGACGTGACTCTGGTCGAGATGCTGGATCAGGTGCTCGCTCCCATGGACCGCGAGATGGCGAACCTGGTCGAAGGCCATCTGACCAGGCACGGAGTGAAGCTGGCGCTCAATGATGGGGTCGCCGGATTCACACAAGTGGATGGCGGCGCGCTTGAGGTGCAAACCAAATCGGGGAAGAAGTATCCCGCTGACGTAGTGATACTCGCGCTCGGCGTTCGTCCCGACACGACTCTGGCCAAGGCAGCAGGCCTGGAGATTGGCGAATGCGGCGGTATTCGCGTGGACGAGCACATGCGCACGAGTGACCACGATATTTTTGCCGTCGGCGACGCTGTCGAGGTGAAGGATTTCGGGACCGGACAGTGGAGCCTCATTGCATTGGCAGGCCCGGCGAATCGCCAAGGCCGCATCGCGGCCGACGTAATCGCCGGACGCGACTCCCGCTACCGTGGAACTCAGGGCACCTCCATCATCGGGCTGTTTGGTGGCGCGGCGGCCTGGACTGGTGTCAGCGAGAAGACGCTAAAGCAGCTGGGCGACACGGATTACGAGAAGATCTACCTCTTCCCGAACTCTCACGCCGGGTATTACCCGGGCGCGAAGTTCATCGCCATGAAGTTCATCTTCCGGAAGTCCGATGGGAAAGTTCTCGGAGCGCAGGCCCTCGGTCAGGACGGGCCGGCGGTGGACAAGCGGATCAGCGCCCTGGCCGTGGCCATCCAGATGGGTGCGACTATCTACGACCTCGAAGAATCCGAGCTTTGCTACGCGCCGCAGTTCGGCAGCGCGAAAGATCCGGTCAATTTCGCTGGAATGGTTGCCGCCGACGTGCTCCATGGCGATATGCCTCTCACGCATTGGGACTCTTCAGACCATGCATTTCTGCTGGACGTGCGCGAACCGGTGGAACTGGTCGTCGAAAGCGTGCCGGGCGCCGTCAATATCCCGATGGGGCAGCTTCGCTCGCGGCTGGGCGAATTGCCGCGTGACCGGGAGATTCACGTCATCTGCCGTTCCGCGCAAAGGGCCTACTACGCAACCCGGGTCCTTTTGCAGAACGGGTTCAAAGCCCAGACCATTTCCGGCGGGATGTTGTCACGCGCCATGCTTACTGTAGATATGAAGTCGAAACTGACTGAAGCCGCCGAACCCGTAGTTGTGTGAGCGAATAGACGCGCAGCCAGACCGGCCTACCGAAGAGGGAAGGGAAAATGCCGCAACCTGAACTGAAATTGGTCGATATGCTGGCGCTCGACCGTAATAAGCTCGCGGCCGAACGCACACTCATGGCTTGGGTCCGCACGGCGCTCTCCATGATCACCTTCGGCTTCACCATCTACAAGTTTCTGCAGGTGGTTGATGAGGAAAGTAAAGTGCCGGTTCTGCAACCCAATGCGCCGCGCAATGTAGGACTTTTACTTACCGGCCTGGGGACGTTCGTGGTGGTGGTCGCCTGCATTCAACACTGGAATTACGTAAAGAACTTAAGGAAGGATCAGCCTTATAAACCGTGGGACCTGAGCTTCACTGTGGCATGCATAATAGCCATTCTTGGCCTACTGATGTTCGTAAGCATAGTCATCAGGTCCGGTCCCTTCAGCTGATCTTTCGAGCGCAAGAGCAATAGACTTTGACGCCGATGAGGAGAATTTATGTTTCGAGCCTTGCCCCGTTGTAGCTGTATCGCGCTCTTCTTTCTCATTGGTGCTTGCTTGGCAGCCCAGCAACGGCAAGGGGATTTAACCGATCAGATATGGAATCAACTGGCCGTCGGCAATCATCGATTTGTCGCCGGAAAAACGACGCCGCGCGACCTGAGCTCTGAACGGAAGACTCTCACCAATACCCAACATCCTCAGGTTGCAGTGCTGAGTTGCTCGGACAGTCGCGTCCCTCCGGAACTGGTGTTCGACGCAGGCTTGGGTGATCTGTTCGTTGTGCGCTCTGCGGGGGAGGATGACGATCCCATATCGATTGGAAGCCTTGAATACGCAGTCGAGCACCTCGGTTCAACAGTAATTGTGGTCATGGGACATCAACGCTGCGGTGCGGTCACGGCTGCCTGTTCAGCGGGAAAGAGCGAATCAGCTAATCTCGATGCGGTCATAAGCCCCATCGTTGCTTCGTGTTCCAAGATGGATTCCTCAAAACCAGAAAATCTCGATCTTGCCATTCGTGACCATGTACACAGAGTTGCCCAGGAAATTCTAGCCAAGAGCGAACTGCTCAGAAAGAGTGCTGCAGAAGGAAAGTTAACGGTCATTGAGGCTTATTACTCTCTTGACACTGGAGAGGTGACCCGGCTCCGTTAGTCGAGGACGCTTTGTGGATGGGTAGCGAAGGCACGCCATAGGCCGCGGGTTTTCAGATCTGCGTTGTAGGACGTCGGCAGACATCCATCGTGGCTGTTTTGCCTGACAGCACATATCAGATATGGGATTTACTGGGAGGCACTAAGGAATCGAGCCTGATTGTCTCGCGCGATGCCGCGTCTGGACTGAAAGGGAACAAGCATGACGATTCAAACTGTTTTTAGCATAGTGGTTCTGACCTTCACTTCCTGTCAAGGCGACAACGGATGCGGAGCGGCACGAATAAACTGTCGGATAGCGGGCCGGAGTCGCCGTGCTTGCTGCTCGCACCCTAAGAGTCGGGCCGTGATCCGAGATGCGCACTCTCGTTAAGCTCGGGTGGGCAGCCGTGATCGCACTGTTTTCGCTGCAAACGCTCGCTGCGCAGGAACTTGCACCCCGCGCCTATCTCATTACTCCGCTGCACGCAAATGCCATCACTCTGACCTACTCTTTCTACGATGGCAGTCTTCAATACGGATTAGTTCCAGATAGTGGTGCGACCGGGACATACAGCATAACTACGTTCAGCTACTACCATGCGCTCAACTTCTTTGGCCATTCGGCCAACATCGTCGCCTCGTTGCCATACGGCTTCGGAAACTTCCAGGGGACGGTGCCCGGCGTGGAGCCGCACTCATACCGCTCCGGTCTTGTGGACTCGACCTTTCGCTTTTCTATAAACCTGAAGGGCGGCCCGGCCATGCCGCCGCAGAAGTTTCGCGAGTGGAAACAAAAGGTCTTGTTGGGCGCGAGTCTGAAGGTAATTGCTCCTACCGGACAATACGATCCGGCGACGGCGATCAACTGGGGCGCCAACCGCTGGTCCTTCAAGCCAGAATTCGGCTATTCCCAACGCTGGCGCAACTGGGTGGTTGACGGGTACTTCGGAGTATGGTTCTTCACTACGAATCAGCAGTTTTTGTCGCAAAACGTCAAATCTCCGGGGAACGAGACACAATCGCAAAAGCCAATTGGCGCCCTCGAAGGGCACCTGAGCTATGACTTTTCCAAGTCTCTAATGTGGTTTTCCCTCGACGGCAATTTTTGGTTTGGGGGGACCACCAGTGTGAACGGGGTGGAAAACCCAGAGAGTCGGCTGGCGAACTCCCGTCTGGGAGCAACTTTTGCCGTCCCCATCAGCAAACACCAGTCACTGAAGTTCAGCTACAGCGATGGCGTCCACATCAGATATGGCGGCAACTATCAGAACGTGTCGGCCGCGTGGCAGTATTCCTGGCTTGGGAGACCCAAATAACGAAATGGTGCGGAGCGATAACTGAGTGGCGGATTTGTAATCAAGTGCCTTTCGGCTGGTCCTAAGCATGAATGTTTAACGAGAGTGATGGATATGCAATTAGAGGTGAGATGAGATGCTAGAACACGTCAAAAGCATCGCCGCCGTGGTCGCGGAATTCAGCGAGTTAATTGCGGTAGTGGTGATCGTAGTCGGGGCGGCGCAAGCGATTGGGTCTCCTCTCATGGATCTGGTCAAGACCAAGACGATCATCGAACCGCTGGTAGTTTTCCGAAGGTTTGCGGGCTGGCTGGTTCTTGCGCTTGAGTTCCTGCTGGCTGCCGACATCCTGAAAAGCGCGATTAGCCCTACGTGGACCGAGATCGGGCAACTTGCGGCAATCGCCTTGATCCGAACATTCTTGAACTACTCGCTGGGACACGACCTGCGCCATACCCCCGAGACAAACCCCTGATCACGGGAACCGACTCATAGCACTCAAGCCCTTGTTTGGGTAGAGTGCTGCCTCGGTTGCAGCGAGGCTCCAGCCACATAGGCATTTGCCTAGTTGTTTGGTCCTCCCGCCGAGCCTAGCATCACCTCGGACTCAGGCTTTTGCCGAGGCGACAGCCGAAGGTCGAATTTTAGAGACTGAGAGGATTTGTCAATGGCCCTGCCAGACAAAAGTGTGTCGAAGCAACTGCAGATTCTCGTAGGGGCGCTGCTGGTTGCGTCAGCCCCCGCACTGGGGCAGCAGACAACGGGAGTCCCAGGAGCGCCAAACGCCACGAGCACGATTGACGGGCGACAGCTTCCCAATCCGCCGGGCAAATTTGGCGGCATCATCAAGCGTGATGCCAGCGACTCAAAGCCATACTGGCAGCCGCAGATCGTACCACCTGCGAATGCTCCGAATGTTCTCCTCATCATCACCGACGATGTTGGTTATGGTGCTCCCAGCACTTTCGGCGGCGTAATTCCAACTCCGGCACTCGATCGTATTGCGAACATGGGGCTTCGCTATACCCAGTTTCATACGACTGCTCTGTGCTCGCCAACGCGCGCGGCCCTGATCACCGGCCGTAACCACCATTCCGCTGGCTTTGGGGTCATCAGCGAGATGGCAACCGGGTATCCCGGCTACGACAGTGTGATTACCAGAGATCGATCCACACTCGGCGAGATCCTTAAACAGAACGGCTATGCCACATCGTGGTTCGGGAAGAACCACAATACCCCCTCTTTCCAGACCAGCCAGGTGGGGCCATTCGATCAGTGGCCGATTGGGATGGGTTTTGATTACTTCTATGGGTTCGTCGGCGGCGAAACCAACCAATGGCAACCTGATCTGTATCGCAACACCACACGTATCTATCCCTATCTTGCCAAGCCGGGCTACAACCTGACGACCGACATGGCGGATGACGCGATCGCATACCTTAACCAGATCAACTCCATCGACCCCAAGAAGCCTTTCTTCCTTTACTACGCGCCAGGCGGAACACATGCTCCGCACCAGCCAACGCAGGAGTGGAGCGACAAGTTCAAGGGCAAGTTCCACATGGGCTGGAACAACCTGCGCGAGGAGATCTTCGCCAACCAGAAGAGGTTGGGATTGATTCCGCAGGACGCCCAGTTGACCCCGTGGCCCGACGATCTTCTGAAGAGATGGGATGCTCTGTCTCCCGGCGAGCAGAAGCTCTTCGAACGCCAGATGGAGGTCTATGCCGCGTACCTGGCGTACACCGATTACGAAATCGGCCGTGTCATCCAGGCCGTGGACGACCTAGGCAAGCTCGACAACACCCTCATCATCTACATCAGTGGTGATAATGGCGGCAGCGCTGAAGGTTCTCCGGTGGGTACGCCGAATGAAATGACCTTCTTCAACGGCGTTGAGGTGCCCGTCCAGGCGCAACTGCAGAAATATTACGACGTGTGGGGATCAGACAAGACATTCGCGCACATGGCCGTGGGCTGGACGTGGGCTATGAACACGCCCTTCAAGTGGACGAAGCAAGTGCCGTCCTATTTCGGTGGAACACGTAACGGCGTGGCGATCGCTTGGACAGGGCACATCAGCGACCCTGGTGGCATCCGCAACCAATTCCATCACGTGATTGATATTGTGCCAACCATCCTTGAGGCAACCGGCATTCCGGCTCCGCAGACGCTGAACGGCATTGCTCAAACACCGATTGAAGGTGTAAGCATGGCCTACACCTTCGACAAGGCGAATGCATCCGCGCCGTCCAAACACACCACACAGTACTTTGAAATGATGGGCCTTCGAGCTATGTACCAGGATGGTTGGATCGCATCCACCCTGCCTTATCGCGCTCCCTGGGACGCGACCAAACAGCCTCCCGCTGACATTGTTAACGGTGTGACCTGGGAACTGTTCGATGTAACAAAGGATTGGACGCAAAACAACAATCTTGCAGCAGCTAATCCGGCCAAACTGAAGGAACTACAAGACCTGTTCTGGGTCGAGGCTGAAAAGTACCAGGTATTGCCCTTGGATGCCTCCGCACTGCCGCGCCTTATATCGCCCAAGCCCAGCATCGTCGCCGGACGGACGGAATTTGAGTACAACGGACCGGTGGCTGGCATCCCCCAGGCGACGGCGCCGAGCATTCTCAATCGTTCCTTCACCATCACTGCGAGCCTCGATGTCCCGAATGGAGGCGCAGAAGGAATGCTGGCGACAGCCGGAGGGCGTTTTGGCGGATGGGGATTCTACGTTGTCAAAGGAACGCCGGTATTTGTTTATGACTTCCTCGACCTCTCGCGAGAGCGCGTCGAAAGCAAGCAGGCGCTGTCTCCCGGAAAACACACCGTTACCTTCGATTTTAAGTACAACGGCCCCGGCATGGCGAAAGGTGGCACAGGCGTAATTACGATTGATGGCCTTGAAACTGCGAGAGGACAAATCCAGCGCACCATTCCGTTTCTATTTGAGAGTAGCGAGACGTTTGACGTTGGCTCGGACACCGGAACCGGGGTGGCAGATACGGATTACCAACCACCATTCCCCTTTAGCGGAAAGCTGAACAAGCTCACGATCAAGCTAGGACCGTCGGGGATTTCTCCGGCTCAGCAGAAGGAGGCTAGCCAGAAAGCTGCTGCCATGCAGGATTAGGGCCAGAGCGGCGGCAAGCCGGCGCCCGCAAAACTCCATTCTGTCAGGCGCAAGAGCTCGCCGACGGCCAGTGCAACCCGGCGCTTCGGACGGACTGAGGCATTGCAAGACGGAAGAACAGGCACGATTAACTGAAGGGGAGAGATGTTGAAACAAGCTTTGCTGTTATCGCTTTTCGTGGTTCTCTTGACGGTCTTGCCGGCATTCGCGCAGGACAAATCCGATATCGCTGCCGAGGGAAGGGCAGCCAATGCCGATCAGAACGCAGCCGCTCCCAGCGCGGCAGACCAGGCAGCGGAGTTACAAAAGGAAACCCAGAACCCGGTTGCCAACCTGATTAGCGTTCCTCTCCAGAACAACACCAACTTCAACTATGGGCCCTTCAACCGCACTCAGGACGTGCTTAACATTCAGCCTGTCATACCCGTCCACCTCACCAAGGACTGGCTGCTTATCAACCGCATCATTCAGCCCATCATATGGCAGCCGTATCCGAGCCAAAACACGGGTGGCGAGTACGGGCTAGGCGACATGAATCCGACGTTCTTCCTGTCACCGGCTAAGCCCGGCAAATTGATCTGGGGCGTGGGTCCGGCGTTTGTCATTCCCACAGCCACCAGTGACATCACAGGACAGGGCCAGTTCAGCATCGGACCGTCTGTGGTGGTGCTTGTCCAGCCGCCACACTGGACAATTGGCGCGATTACCAACAACGTCTGGTCAGTGGCAGGGGAGAGCGGACGTGCGCCGGTCAATCAATTCCTGCTGCAGTACTTCATCAACTACAACATGAAGAAAGGCTGGTACATCACGAGTGGGCCGATTCTCACCGCTAACTGGATGGCCAGCAGCGGGAACATTTGGACCGTTCCCTTCGGCGGTGGAGTGGGAAGAATCATGAAGCTGGGATTCCAGCCCGTCAATATCAGCGCGCAGTTCTATGGCAATGTGGTCTATCCGGCCGGAACCTCACCCTGGAGCATGCGCCTGCAGCTAGCCTTCCTGTTCCCTAAGTTCACCAAGGAGCAACAAAAGATGATGCTGGAGATGAAGCTGAAACAGTTGGAGCAGGAGCAACAGAAGGTACCACCGCCGAAAAAGTGAGGAACAAACAAGGACGGGAAGGCCGTCTCTCGTGTTGACGTTCCGTGGTCGAATTAGTTCTCCCAGTTTTTTTCGAAGTGAGAAAGAAGTCTTATGCCTGCAACTGCCACTACGGCGCTAGTTGAATCGGGGAGCGAGAGTGCCGCAGAAAAGCATACTCGAACGAAGCGGGCGGACTTACATGAAAAGGGCATGAAACCGGCGTCACGTGTCTGGAGCTGCAACGAATGGGACCCGCTGGAAGAAGTGATCGTGGGGAATGCGCTCCACGCGCGATTCCCAAACGCAGATCCGAGCACGCGGCTCGCAGAGTTCCCCGACCGTCCCCTCGAAGACATACCTCAGGGCCCCTTTCCGCAACAGATCATCGAGGAGACCGAAGAGGATCTAGACGCGTTCATTGCCGTCCTGATCAAGCTGGGCATTACGGTCAGACGCCCGGAGACATGGCCACACGAGACTAAATTCTCCACCATCCATTGGGAGTCCCAAGGTTTCTACAACTACTGCCCCCGCGACGTCCTGCTCGTCATCGGCGACCAGATCATTGAAACCCCCAATGTCATTCGCAGCCGTGCCCAGGAAACGTTCAGCTACCGCGCTCTGCTGGTCGACTACCTGAAGTCAGGCGCGAGATGGTTCGGCGCACCGAAACCCATGCTTCGGGACTCGCTGTTCGAGGTCGATCTGACCCGGCCTACGCCACGCAACGATGAGCCTGCTTTCGATGCAGCGAACGGCTTGCGCCTCGGTCAGGATCTGATCTATCTCGTGAGCAGCACAGGGAACGAGCTCGGGGGGCGATGGTTGCAGACCATCTTAGGCGAAGCCTACAGGGTCCACTTTCTCAAAGATGTCTACTTCGGCAGCCATATTGATTCGACGTTCGTGGCCTTGCGGCCCGGCTTGATTCTCTGCAACCCGGATCGAGTCAATCGCGAGACGCTACCCGGGATATTGAAGCAGTGGGAAGTCATCTATAGCCCGCCGATGGAGAACACCGACAGGTACGACGCTGAATACCTTTCACAGAGCATTGGTAGCGACTGGATTGATATGAATCTGTTCAGCATCAATCCCGATCTGGTCGTAGTTGATCGTGACCAGACCGCTCTGATCAGGCTCCTGGAGAAGCAGCGCCTCGATGTCATTCCTCTCAAGCTCCGGCACTCCAAGCTGATGGGCGGCGGATTCCATTGCGTGACGCTGGACATCCGCCGAAAAGGGACGCTGCAGCGATATTTCGACTGAGCACGATGGAGCCTCGGCACCACATGACAAGAGAAACAAATCGTTCGAAGCCAAGACCCGGATTCACGAATGTCTGAAGGCGAGCTATGACAAGCCACGTTATTGTCGCCATTTTCGTAGTCTTTCTCGGGCTGATCTTCGCGGCATGGCGACGGTATCTCTGGGTGGCGGGTAAAGGTCGAATCGAAGAGGAGGACACTTGCCCATATAGTCTGACGGATAAGTTTGGGGATTTACACCTCCAGAATGCTCCGCACCAGGAAGGAGTGCGCTGGCTAACAGAGGTTTTTAGCCGCTCAGCCAGGAGATTTCCTAATCACACGGCCTTGCATATTCCCCAAACTGGAGACTCCCTGACCTTCGCTGAGCTCGACGCGCGAGCCGAAGCCGTGGCTGTGGCACTCTCTCCGTTTCTCGCCGGACCGGACCAGGTCGTTGCTGTGGCCATGACGCAAGACAACTGGCAGATCGTGGCGTGCCACCTGGGCATTCTGAAAGCCGGCGGGACCATGATGTTTCTTGACACCACATTGCCAGATGCTCTGGTAACTCACATGCTCGAGGACGCACAACCGGTAGTCGTCCTCACTCGCGGGCAAGGCGCATTCCGCGGCCTGCCGACGCTCGATGTGCTGAGTTTGCCCGACACGCGACATCGCAGCTTGCCGCCACCATGGCTGGACGACCCAAGAGAGCGCCTCGCCAGCATCTTCTACACGAACGGAACCACCGGGATGCCCAAGGGGGTGGAGTGCCCGCACGCCGGATACGTGAACCTCGCTTTGACTTACGCGGACTATTTCGATCTCGTCCCGGGAATGGACGCCACTTCGCTTACGTCGTCACTGGGATACGACGGCAGCATCTCCGAGATGTACAGCGCTTGGGTGTCGGGTTGTGCCGTGGTCCTGCTCACCAAGGAGCAGATCCGGTCCGGCCCGGATCTCGTCCCCGTGCTTCGCGACGCCGAGGTCACGGTGCTCTTCTGCCCGCCCGTGCTGCTGAGCACCCTTACCGATACCCCCGAGCTGGATCTCCCCTACCCAATCTGCCGCTACATCGTTCCGGCAGGCGAAGCCTTCCCCTCCGCTCTCGTGGAGCAGTGGACCCGTGGCAGACGGCAGATCATCAACACCTACGGACCCACCGAGGCGAGCACCGACACGAGTCGCCAGAGCTTGCGGCCCGGGGAACCCGTCACCATCGGCTCTCCCTTCCCCAACGTCACTTACGTCATCCTCAAGATCGGTGAACTCGACCCGCAGCCCCACGGGGAAGCCGGAGAACTCTGCATTGGTGGGGTGCATGTGGCGCGCGGCTACCGCAACCTGCCAGAGGAGACTGCCCGGAAGTTCATCACCCACCCTCGCTTTGGCCGCCTTTATCGCACCGGGGACAGATGCAGGATCGACGTTCGGTCGAAACGGGTGCACTTTCTCGGCCGGATCGATAATCAGATCAAGGTACGCGGGCACCGGGTTGAGATACAGCCGGTGGAGGACCTCCTCGAGCAGCAGTTCAGCGAGATCGAGGCTGCGGTGCTGGACTACCAGAACCAGGAACTGGTCGCCTTTGTCGCTGCGCCGACGCTCGTGGAAGGTAAGAACAAGGCCTTCATCACAGCACCTGCGGAGTGGGCGGCGCGAGTCACAGAAAGCCTGGCAAAACGATTCCCGGCCGCGTCGGTCCCGACGCGGATGTTTCTGGTCGAGAAGTTCGTATTGAATTCAGTGTCCGGCAAGATTGACCGGAAATGTCTGCACAGTCTATCTCCGCTACGATCCAGCTCTGCTTTGCAGGCTGCGGAGAGCGATGGTGACTGAGCGAAACACATTCCGCGTGGAAGACCGAGCAGCGGATATTCCCCTCATGACCGATACCGAAGCGGAACCAGATTCTGGCGAGGTTTTGGGGATATGTAGGGAGGTATTTGACAACGCAGAGTTGGAATTGGACGACGTCTTCGCAGACAGTGGCGGGCATTCGATTCTGATCGCGCAACTGACGCTGCGTTTGCAGGTGGCAGGATGGAAAGTGACCGTCCGGGATCTACTCTGTGAATGCAATACAGCGAGAAAAGTGGCCGCTCTCCCACGAGAACTCCAACAAACCTTCGAGCCAGCCCGGGTTGCAGCGCCGCCCGACTGCATGTGCGACGAGCGCGAGGGGGCTGAGGCAGAGGTGCTCTCCGTAAGACTCTTCACCACGCTTCAGGCCCTGTTCCTTTTGCTGCTGTACTCTCCCCACCTGATTGGCTCTATGGGATTGCTAGGGCTCGTCGCGATGGTACAAGTCGGCGAGCTCTTCCTAAGCGCGCACCTCCGGGATTTCGTTCTGGCCGGCTTTCTGTTGTATTCGTTGGCCCTCTTGTTGCCCTTCGCCAACGTGCTCTGGGTCATGGTGATCAAGCTTTTCATGGGTGGCGACGTTTACAAGAGCAGCGTGAGGCCGGGTGTCTACCCAAAGTGGAGCACAGTACATCTGCGAGTCTGGTGTATCGAGCAGATGGGGCAATCCGTCCTCTGGCCACTGAGGACGACGGTCCGAAGCGCACCGCTGATGGCCTGGGCGTTGCGTCGGCTCGGAGCGACCGTGGGTGACAACCTCCAGTGCGACCACGACGTGGAGTTCTCCGGACCGTTGGATCTCCTCTCCATTGGCGACGATGTCGCCATCCAGACTGGAGCCTATATCTCCACATCCAGATGGGTGGGGCAGGAATTGCATGTCGGCCCCGTGCACCTGGAGAGCGGTTGCAAGATCGGCGTGCGGGCAGCGGTTGCCAACGATGTAACGGTAGGCCGCGGCAGTTGGATCACTCCCTTGACGCCGGTCCTCAGCGACGTGGGTCCGGAAGAGATGTGGCAGGGAGCACCGGCGCGATTCAGTGGCCGTTACACCGAGTTGAAGCGCACGGCGAGCAGTTGCCGGTACGTGCTTCCATTCTGGTTCCTTGAGGCGCTCAACATCCTCATGCAGGTTGCCCTGGAGTTTTGCCTCATGGTGTTGCCCGCCGCCGTGATCTCGTGGTGGGCCGCCAGCGTCATTTTTCTCGGGGCAGCGGGGCGTGCCAGCCGGTACTTCGAGGTAGCACCGCGACCAGAAATTGTCTGGCACATGGGGCTCTACGCGTTCATCACCACCTGGGTCACCCTCGTCCTGATCTCCGTGCTAGGTTGTGTCTTTCTTCGTTGCACCTCTGCCTCGCCGGGGTTGTATCCCACGCGCGGGCTCAAGGGCGCTCTCCTCCTGTACCGGGTAAGGAAGTTCAATCAGATTCAGCGCCTGTGGACCTGGACCATCACCGGACAGTATCTTCGCGCCCTCGCTGGCGTCAGCTTCCCGCACATAGGCGGCTCCGAGTGTGACCTGATGAACAACCTCGTCCCGGAGCTTGTCGCCGCCGACTCCCAGGTGTTCTGGTCTCATGGCTGCTTCACGAACATGCTCGACCATGGAGCCCAGTACCTGAAGGTCAGCCGGCTCGACATGCCGGCAAATTTCTTCGCCGGCAATAACTGCGTTGCGGAATCTGGACAGCTTCCCTCCAACTTTCTCCTGGGTGTCTCGACTCCGGCGAGCGACATCCAGTTCCGGCGCCAGATGCGGTCGCGGCTCGGAGTGCCAATCACCGTGGCTGGAAACCCGCCGGTGAAGTTCGGTAGCGCGGACTTCGAGGCAGAGAATAGAGCCCAGGAACTGCCCAGCTTCCCCCTCTTTCTGGGGCGTATCTTCCTGAACGACATCTTTAGCATCGGCTTGTTGCCCATCTCCGAGATTCTCTCCTTTGCGGTCTTCTTCACCATCCTGCTGCGCTCATTCGGCCACCCTTTCTTGAGCGGACTGGCCGCGGTGATCCCGGTGGAGTGCTTCATGGTCGGCTCCGCTGTTCTGGTCAAGAAGCTTCTGGTGGGCAGCAAGTGGGGCGATGATGACTCTACGTCGTTCTGGTCCTGGCGGCACCTCACCTACTTCTTCGCTCAGGATTGTTTCTTCATTTGGTGCAGGAGACCCCTGAGAATCCTGGCAGGTACCGTGTTTGCGAATGTCATCCTGCGACGGATGGGATGTCGGATCGGGAGACGAACCCTTTTCAGCGGGCCACTGCAGGCCTATGACTGGAACGCCGTGAACATCGGCGACGATTGCGTCGTCGATGGCCTGCTGCAACTCCACAGCTTCGAGAACATGACACTGAAGGTGAAGCGAACCGAGATCCAGAACGGCAGCTCCATTAATTTCGGCGCTACGATCATGGGCGGTGCAGTCATCGGTCCTGAGACGACTCTCCTGCCCTTGAGCCTGGTCCTGAAAGAGATGCACTTGCCCACGGCTGTCTACCAGGGCAGCCCCGCAGAACCAGTGGCCGAGAACACCCAGACTATTCGCCAAGCTTCACCGTCGAGTCGAGCGAGTGTTGGTCCGGTGGCCCCAGATTCGCGCATTACCGGGGTCGATATGGTCCGCGGAGTCACCCTGTTCGCCGTGCTGCTGGCGAACATGTACAACTTCGGCGCCGATTCCGTTGCCTGGACTTCCGCCACCAATAAGGTGGCGTTTGCGATCATGCACGTCTTCTTCGAGTCGACGTCGTGGATGCTTTTCTCCATGCTGTTTGGCTTTGGCTTCGCATTGCAACTTGAGCGGGCCGAAGGAAGCGGCTCCTCAATCCTCCTCACCTACCTTCGGCGGCTGGTACTGCTCTTCGTTCTTGGGGCCGCCAACGCGCTGCTTTTCGACGGCGACATCCTGATGCTCTATGCGGAGCTCGGGCTTGGGCTTCTACTGGTGCGCCGTCTGCCCACGCGCATTCTTCTTCTCGTCGCACTTGGGCTCATGCTCGTTTTCCCCTTGGCCCGCCTCGACGTGGCGCTGGAACGATCCCTGGAATCGAGACAGACCGAGGGAGCCCGTGCTCAACTTGAGCGGGCGCAACGCTCGCACGTGTACGCTGTCGGATCGCTTGCCGAAGTCGCGGCCGATAACGCGAGCGCCATACCGGCGGACCCTCTCGAGGACATCGCCACGCCGGAGTCGGGTCTGGCGGTTTTCGCTATGTTCCTCATCGGCTTCTCGGTCGGTCGATCCGGCTTCCTACGCAACATCTCTGGAAACGCGGCACAACTCGCGCGTGTGCGAGCCTGGGGCCTGAGTCTCGGCCTGGGGGCGATGGTGGTGGAGCGGATACTGGCCGCTACTACCGGGTACGAAGTATTCCGAATCCAGCATGCCGGGCCGGGTGCACAACTCGCCGGCGATCTCCTCTACGCTTTTGGGAGTCTGTTTCTCGCGCTGGGCTATGCGGCCACCCTGATCCTCGCTGCGCAGACTTCGCGCGGAAAGGCCGTCCTCGCTCCTCTGGCCAGAGTTGGGCGCCTGTCCCTCAGCGTGTACCTGATTCAAACCCTGATGTTCACTACGTTGTTTTACGGATACGGCTTCGGCCAGGCCTTCCGGCTAAGTCCGGTCGCTGTGACCGGCTGGGCGGTGGCCTTCTTCGCCGTCCAGGTCATCGCATGCCAGTGGTGGTGTAAACGTTTTTGCTTCGGCCCAATGGAATGGTTGTGGCGCTCTGTGACGTACCTCAAATGGCAGCCGATGCGCCTCCGGAGCAATTCGATGCCTTAAGTAGCTATACCTATGGAGGAAGTTCAGGTTGCTGGAACGGCTTTTTAGTTGAGCAGGCGAATCACCTGATTTCTTGCGGTCAGGAACAACTTGTGAAAAGCAGAAACGAGTACATGCCGATCAAGCGCGAGGGAGTCGACCAGGAGCTGCTGGCTCGTGTCGAGGCTCTCGGCGCGGCGTTGAGGCCTACTCCGGTCGTGCGCCTTGCGCACCCACGCTTGAACCTCTTCGCCAAGCTCGAATACCACAGCGTAGTCGGCAGCATCAAAGATCGCTCTGCCTACTACATGCTCCGCGACGCTGTCCGGCGCGGCGTCGTCCGTCGAACCACAACGGTCATCGAGTCGTCGTCGGGCAACACTGCCGCTGCCCTCGCCGTGTTCTGCCGCATCCTCGGTCTGACCTTCGTCCCCATCGTGGATCCCAACATCCAGAACCACTACCGAGGGCTTCTTGAGAGCGCGGGCGCTCGGGTTGTGGGTGTCAACGAGCGCGACGAAACCGGCGGTTACCTCAAGACGCGCCTTGCGAAGGTGAAGGAGCTGCTTGCGACCATTCCAGACGCGTTCTGGACGGATCAGTACCACAACCCATCCGCCTTAGCAGCTCATTACGAGATGACGGCAGGCGGAATCATAGCGTCTTTCTCGTCTGTCGACTACGTATTCATCGGGGTCGGCACGGCCGGCACGATCGCAGGTGTATCGCAGCGGCTCAAGGCCCATTTCCCCACCGTGAAGGTCGTGGCCGTCGATGCAGAAGGGTCGGTCATCTTCGGCCAGACGCCACGTCACCGATACATTCCGGGAATCGGGTCAAGCGTCGTACCCGACCTCTTGGGGCACGCCATCATTGACGACACGGTGCAGGTGCGTGAGCTAGACACCATCGATGCGTGCCACGAGTTGTTGCGCGAGCACCAGATTCTCGCGGGGGGCTCAAGCGGGAGCTCATACGCTGCTATCAAGAGCTACCCGTTCTCGGAGCCGAATCCGACCGTGTTGTTCCTGTGCGCTGATCGAGGGACGGCATACATGGACACTGTCTACAACCCGGAATGGGTCGCCTGGCGGCACGAACAGGAAGAGTCGCCCCCATCCTCGTTGAGTTGCAGCCGGGAACTTTCGGCCTCGGTCCTGGTGGAGCAGCCATGAGCACCTCGACTGCCCCCACGTTCTCGATCGTCAGCGGCAAGGTCGTCCAGTCCATCGTGTTCGACGACATCGAGGGCTGCATGGACGTCGTGCGCGCGGCGTACCTGGCGCACGGGGCCGGGCACTCGGTCAACCCGAACAGCTGCTTCCTTCGTTTCCCCAACCGTCCGGCGGCGCGAATCATCGCACTACCCGCGTATCTCGGCGACGCTTTCGACGTAGCCGGAATAAAGTGGATCTCGAGTTTCCCCGAAAATGTAACTCACGGGATCCCCCGCGCCTCGGCTGTCCTCATCTTGAACAACTACGCGAATGGCTACCCATTTGCCTGCCTCGAAGCTTCGATCGTCTCGGCAACTCGCACCGCCGCATCGGCAGTCATCGCGGCACGGGCTTGCGCGGAAGGTCGTCCGCAGCCCCGAGCTCTGGGAATCGTCGGGAACGGCCTGATCGCGCGTTACGTCTACGAGTTTTTCCTCCGCACGGGGTGGACCTTCCCCCACATCCGGCTATACGACGCCACGCCCGGCGAGTCGCGGCGTTTCTCCGGACGTCTGGAACTCGAAGCGCACCATGAGGTCGTCTATGAAGAGGCCGTCGAGCCCCTGCTCCGCGAGTCCGACCTGATCATTTTCGCCACCACTGCCGACGCGCCATACGTCCACGACGCCAGCCTCTTCGCTCACAACCCGATTGTGCTGAACATCTCGCTGCGCGACCTCGGGACGGACGTAATTTTGATTTCATACAACGTGGTGGACGACATTGGGCACGTCCTGAACGCCAACACGTCTCCGCATCTGACCGAGCAGCGGGTTGGACATCGGGAGTTCATCCACGCGACGATCCCGCAGCTACTGGCGGGCGGGTGCCAGCTGCGATCCGATCGACCGGTCATCATCTCGCCGTTCGGCCTCGGCGTGCTCGACCTTGCCGTCGGTAAGTGGGTTTATGACAGAGCGAAGGCGCGCGGCGAGATCGTCGACGTGCCGGACTTCTTCTGGGAGCTGACCCGGTGATGCGGGCGTCAAACCAACGCTCGGACGTCCTCCATCGGTGCCTTTGCGTCGAGGAAAACCTGTCCACCAAAGCAACTGGAGTCGATTAGGCATTTGCCTAGTTGTACCGACATCGTCTCAGGGCTAGCGTTATCGCGAGAAGAGATGCCGCTGCAGAACTTGGCAGTGACGAATATTGTTGCGCGACACGACTGGCTTATTGGTACCAGCCGTTGTGCGCGCGCCAACAAACGAATGAAAGGGAGATAGTAATTATGAAGAACGTTTCGCGTTGTTTGCTTGTCCTCTTACTGATCGTCGTCGCACTTCCGGCCTGCCTGGCCGCTCAGACGAAGGCTGCTCAGGCCAATCCGAACGAGGTTCTGCACATCTACAAGTGCAATCTTAACGACGGCAAGACCGAAGCCCAGGCGGTAGAGGCTGCTCAGCTCTACCTCAATGCACTCAGGCAGTTGGATGGCGGCAAGAACCTCAAGATGCAGCTGCTCTGGCCGGTGGCCGTCAATAACCTGGGCGACATAGACTTCCACATCATCTTAATCTCGCCGTCGTTCACGGAGTGGGGCAGGATGTGGGATGCCTACAAGGACGATACTGCGGCCGCAAAATTTGAAGACCTCCAGGGCGCAGCCGACTGTAACGACAGCGCAGTGTGGGAATCGGAGAATATCGAACCGAAGAAGTAGGTAGTCAGTTCTGAACCGGCCGATCCTTCGCCCACCGGATCGGGTTCGTCAGCCACAAACGGCCATCTCTGCGCCAGCGCCGAGCCTGTCATCGGAACACTGCTCGCCGCACGTGGCTCAAATGGCCTCGGGTGTTTTGCCAGTTGAAGTCCGTGGCGAATAGGCCCGCCATGGTCATGCCAGGGGCCACCGGTTGGCGTCGCAAAGCTCTTAATTCGAAGTTTGTTTTGAGTATGTATCTGAGGTACACGGTCATGCGAAACGTACCGAAGCGGAGGCAAACCAAACTGAGCCTATGAACCCCCTACTCAAACAAATCCGTCACGATCCGCTGCTCTGGTTGCTGGCATTCGTGCCCGTGGTATTGGCGGCCGAGCATCTCTGGCCATCAGCGCACACCATGCTCTTCGTGCTGTCTGTCTTGGCCATCATTCCCCTGGCGGCGCTGCTCAGTCATGCCACCGAATCGGTAGCGGCCAAGACCGGTGACGCGGTCGGTGGCCTGCTCAACGCGACCCTGGGAAACCTGACCGAACTGGTCATTGCACTGACGGCTTTGCGCGCCGGGGATTACACGCTCGTGAAGGCATCCATTGCCGGCGCGATTGTCACCAACGTGCTCTTCGTGCTGGGTGCGTCGTTCCTCCTCGGCGGACTTAAGCACCACGTGCAGGAGTACAACAAGGTCGGCGCCCGTGTGCAAGCCGGCATGCTTTTCCTGGCTACGGTCGCGTTGTTGATTCCTTCGGCAGTCGCGCAAGCCGACTTTCGATCTGAGGCGATGTTCATCCGAAAGTTGAGCGTGAGTCTGTCGGTGCTGCTCCTCGTGACTTACGCACTGGGAATGCTGTTCTCGCTCAAGACGCACCGCGAATTGTTTGTCAGCGAAGAAACCGCGGAGGCCGGCGAATCGCCGTGGCCCATCGGTCTGGCCCTGGCCACGCTGGCTGGCGTCACCGTCGCGGTGGCGCTGGTGAGCGAGATTTTCGTCGAGTCAGTCCAGAAGGCAGCGGAGGCATTCGGGATGACTCAGGCGTTCGTCGGTTTCATCGTCGTGGCGCTGGTCGGCGGCGCGGCGGAAATGGGCGCGGCGTTTTCAGGCGCACGCAAGAACCGGCTTGACCTGAGTGTGGGCATTGCCCTAGGCAGCTCGTCCCAAATCGCGCTCTTTGTAGCGCCGGTGCTCGTCCTCTTCAGCTACGTCATCGGCCCGTCGCCGATGGATCTGCAATTTTGGCCTGGCGCAGTGGTAGCGATTTTCATCGCCACCCTTACCGCATCCTTCGTCACCAACAGCGGTCGGTCGACGTGGTTCGTCGGGGTATTCCTGATCACGGTCTATCTTATCTTCGCGATGACCCTTTACCTGTTGCCGCCGCGTATCCAATGAAGGAGGCTAAGAACCGCGACAAGCTCAGCAAAGACGCACGTCGGCGTACCGAAGCATTCTTCATCTCGCTTCAGTACGCTGTCGGAGGCTACGTCAACCTGGGTGCCACCAAGACGGCCGGTGTATACCGGCTCTTTGGCAACCCGCCTAAGGCACACGAATGACCGCGCCACCATCACTGTCCGCTAAGGCCGAAACACTCGCAGAACGGCTCATGGGCGCGTACGACCGCCTGCACTCCAAACGCTTCCTCGAACCACTTGATAGGATTTCGGAGATCCTGTTTGGCCTCATCATAGTCCTTACGTTCACTTGCTCATTTGGGTTTAGGCGAGTTGAGCAGGGCGAAGTCCACACGATGTTGATTGACGTGATCGGATGCAGTCTGGCGTGGGGATTGATTGATGCCGCTTTCTATATGCTTGGCTGTCTTGCCGAAGGTGGACACAACCTGTTGCTCCTGCGGCAGGTGCGAAGAACCTCCGATCCAGTCGAGGCAAGGCAGATTATCGCCAGCGTTCTGCCACCATTGATCGCATCCCGCTTGCCCTCCGAGCAATACGAATCATTGCATCGGGAATTGAGGCAGTTACCCGAGCCGCCCACACGGCCTCCACTCACAAGGCGCGATTTGCTAGGTGCACTCTCAGTATTCTTGGCGGCGTTCGGGTCCATCTTCCCGGTGGCGATTCCGTTCACCTTCATGAGCGACGCTCGGCTGGCATTACGCGTTTCGAACAGTATTGCCATCGTTTTACTGTTTCTCGCCGGCTATTGTCTTGGGCGCTACTCCAGCAACCATCCGTGGCGAGTAGGCATTGCAATGGTCGTGCTTGGGTTCGCAATGGTCGGTATTGCGATCGCATTGGGAGGATGAAGCTGACACCGAGACTGACAGCATTGTGGGCGGCATTGCTTTTGGCCACTGCAGCTTTGTCGCAGACCGCGGCAGGCCCCCCGGCCTCCACTGCCAAAGCGTGGGACTTCAATCTCACGATCGATGGTTATGTCCTGCCGGATCAGGATGGATACGCTTCCCCGACCTTCGCAGCGAACCGCGACTGGCTGCATCTCGAAGCACGCTACAACTACGAGAATTTACGAACTGGGTCGCTATGGATCGGCTACAACTTCAACGCCGGCAAGAAAGTGGTCCTAAGCGTGACGCCAATGATTGGGGGTGTCTTTGGCCGAACGACCGGGGTCGCGCCCGGCTGCGAGGCCTCGCTGAGCTATAAGAAAATCGAGTTGTCGATCTCGAATGAATATGTAATTGACACTGGGGACAAATCCGGAAGCTTTTATTACACCTGGTCCCAGCTAACATATTCGCCACTCGCCTGGCTTCGAGTAGGCTTGGTGGCCCAGAGGACAAAGGCCTACCACGACAGCCTCGACACTCAGCGCGGCTTCTTTGTTGGCATTTCACACAGGAAGATGGAGTTCACAACCTATATTTTCAACGTGGGATGGACAGATCCGACGGCGGTCTTGGAAGTCGGATTCAGTTTCTAGTTGAAGTCGCCCTGCTCTGCCGTTCCACTCGGTCTTCTCTCAGTAGTTAACGCGATGAATGTTCAGTTAAGTTCCGACTGTTTGGCCAAGTCCTCACTATCGGCCTTCGTCCCAGCGGCCGCGAAATTTGGAGATCTTCAACGTCAAGCTAGGGGCCGCCAGGTTGGCGGTGCAATCGCTTTGCGAGGGTGACCTTAGTGTTAGTGCCGCAATCATGGTCGCGAAAGGCCGAGGCGCTTGCCGAGCGGCTCGGCATTTCTTACGATCATCTCCTCGGAGTCCGTTTTGGCGTCAACGTTTTGATCGCGACTAGCATCGTGTGGTTCACCCTTCGTAGGATTGGCGACCCGAGTCCGATGTGGGCAATCGCCTCAGTTGTTGCAGCTTCCGATCCGGAACCAGAGACCGCGCGCACACTCTTTCGCAGCCGGATCATCAACGTGCTCGTCGGCTGTGGTGTCGGGTTCGTCTTCCTCCTCTTCGGCAGCGGCAAACCTCGGATGGTGCCGGTGTCAATCGCCTTTACAGTCCTGATTTCGACGTATTTTGTACGCGTCAAAACAATGTGGCGACAAGCGCCGATTACGGCAGCCATCGTCATCGCCGCCGGCCTCGCCGGCGCTTCCAGCACAGCAGGAATCGTTCGCGGGTTGCACCGCGTGGGGGAGGTGCTCTTCGGGAGCCTGGTCGGCATGTTGGTCAGTTGGCTCATGTCGAACCTCTGGCTGGTCAGGAAGCCAGACAAGCAAGCTACCGACGTCTTGCACGAAAACAGGGAGAGGATAGTCTCTGGGGGTAATGAGTTTTAGGCCGGGGCCCATCGCTCTCCGCGGTTTCCCACTTTCGCTCCCGTCTCTAGCAGCAACTCGGCTCCGTGATCGTAGGATCGAGCACCCGACACCCCACAATTGACAGCAACATCGGCGTGGCTGTCATAGGGAAGCTCGCCGTTCCCTTTTGTCGTTACCCCAAGGCCAGACGCTCAACAATAGCCACTGGGAGGAAACCACACTGCCACACCTTGATACCGGGAACTGTCACCATGGTAGCGATCCCCAAAAGGCGAGTTGAATACGAAGCCTGCCTGCATATCGACATCCCACCGTCGTTGGGAGTTCTTGAGATTCCCTCGCTTCGATTGCGGGTGCCGATTCTGGAGGGAACAGACGACCTGACATTGGATCGGACGGTCGGCCCCATGGGGCACTGTATCCCTAGGCGGCACCGGTTATGACAGCGCCGCTCATGTTATGGGCATATTGCAGCCATGCTCAGCGATTCAGCAAAAGTGCCAAAAAACTACGGATCAAGCTTGAAACGTTGCCGATGTGAAGCAACGTACAGCTTCGGTTACGGCGACACCCCGGTTGCACGAAGATGCCGAAACTCGGGAACCACTTGAAAAGGTTCCGCCGGAGCACTGACGGTTTCTCCAACCTGGTCGATGAGCGACGGAGCAGCGTTGCCCAGAAATCGTGAACCTTCACGGATGTGAAGGATTCGGTCTGGCTCAAACCCCATCAGGCGCGCGCATGTTGCGTCGGCAGCGACCGGGTCATTCGCAAGCACGATCTTTCCCAGAGGACGAGGAGTTCCATTGAGCGGTCCGTTGCCTTCCATGGCGAGAATTCCGTCCGCAATCACAAAGCGAACCGGAGCGGTGGCGCACAGATCGAGAATGCTCTCCTGAATGCCCTTCCAGTGGAGAATATTCTTCGGCCATCCGTATCTTGCCCCCGGCACTACGCCGAACATGTTCTTCATGCTGAGGGTGACGCCCGCCCAATGGTGCGTTTTGATCTTGGGCATGGAAACCAGGAAGTCGGCCTCCAGCACAGTGCGGGGAAGCCAGAGGCTTTTCATCCCCATGTAGCTCGCGCGCAGGGGTGTGCGAATCAGTTCATCGCGATTGAGATCGACGAATCGGACCTTCTCATCTCGCAGAGACTCCTGATAACCGCTTTGCGAAAGCACCAGTTCCGTGTCCCGCTGATGTCCTGGCCCCTCGGCCACGACCACTGACGCACCCATTCGCCGAAATGATTCGGCTGCAGCCAGTACCAATACTGGGTGCGTGTTGATTGCATCGCCGGCAGCGTAGTCCACCAAGTTAGGTTTGAGGACTACTCTCTTGCCGCGAACATCAATCGAAAACAGTCGTAGACCGGCCGCGAGGGTGTGATCAAGTTCCTGGGAATATCGCGCTGCCTGCAGGATTGCTACTCGTGAACGTTTCGGCCGACGATCTATGTGGTACTTGGGCAATAGAAACGGGACGGAAACAGACGCGCCAGCAGCCAAGGCCGCGCTTCCAACGAGAAAGTCTCGGCGAGTCAGCCTCACGATGTGACTCCGAGAGCCGACAAAGCGCGCTGATAATCAAGCGCAAGACAGACCAGCGCCAGCGTGCTCGTCTCATTGACATTCGGGAGTTCAGGAAGTGCGACGAGCGAGCCGTAAAGCGAATCAATTGGCCGACCATAGGCGGCGAGCGCAAGGATTGCCCACGCGACACTCCAAGGCGCTGTAAGGCTGGAGGCGATACGTTCCAAGTATTGAACGCTGCTTTGGACCACCGGGTGCCGTTCATGTTCTCTTAGCGCTAGGAGCGCAATTGCAGTATCGTCAGGATGAGGCGCAACCGGAACCCCGTAGACAACGCCATTGCCGGCATTCCAGCCACCGTCAGGGCAGACGCGATCCAGCAACATCTCGACGCCCCGCTCAACGCGGAAGGGGACTTGTTCCAAACCGCCGCAGGAGCAAGGCAGTTGGTTTAAGGCAAGAATTGCGAATGTGGTGGGAACAACCCAACTAACGGTGTCCGGAAACCACGGCCAGCCGAACTTGTTGGGGTCGAAACGGACGTGGCGGTCTGTAGTGCGGAACTTCCATTTCCAAAACCAATTTGATTCCTTACCGGCGCAGCTCATGAGCCAATGAACACCTCGCAACCTACTCGGAATCACCGGGACCATATCGTGCAGAGCCATGACAGTTAGGGAAGTGACCCAGGCGCCATCCGTATCATCCCCGGCGAAGGCGGGCCAGCTTCCATTTGGGTTTTGCGTATGCAGAAGAAACTCCTGCGCACGCCCCAGAGCGTCTCCAGGAAATAAGCCAAGTGCAAGCGCAGCGAAACAGGTTGGCTCAAGTGCCGGTTGCGAGGACGAGGCCAGTGCAGCCCATCCTCCACACGGAAGCTGTCGAAGGATAAGCTCCGCGATCAGTCCGCTGAGGACAACTCGATCGGTCGTCATGGTGGTGCACTTTGTAATGCGAGACCTGTTTGCTGTCAAAACACACGTTGAGGTCGGGTATTTGTGATCTGCAAGTCCAATGATGGTGCCGTTGGAGAAGTGGAGAATTCTGCGGCTAGACAAAGTGCAATTGGTGAAAAATGTGTTGCGACGCAGGTGCAAAAGCGAATTGGCTCCGATGGGCGGCTGCCCGCGTCGAAAGCGAAAGGTGCTGCGCCTAGACAAAGTGCAATTGGTGAAAAAATCTGGCGATGGAACTGTCGGGGGAGGTCGTCCCCGCGTGGCGGCTTCCGGCATCGACAGCGAAAGAAGCAGGCGCCTAGAAAAAGTGCAATTGGTGAGAAAAAGTTGGCTTCGAAACTGCAATGCAGAATTGGCCGCTCCTGGCGGCTCCGGAGTCAATGGCGAAAGCGGCTAGCGCCTAGACAAAGTGCAATTGGTGAAATAAGTCTGGCGACAGAACTGCCGGGGAAAATCGTCCCCGTTTGGCGACTTCCGGCATCGAAGCGAAAAAGGCTGGCGCCTAGACAACCTGCAATTGGTGAAATAAAATTCCCGATTCCTAAGTCATGCGATCCAGTGAGGATCCACTGTGGTTGGCAGGTGATGCCAAGCAGACGGAATGATTGAGGTTAGCCTCAAGGAAGATTACTCGGCGGTTCGAACCCGCGCTCCCGAGATGAAACCTAACCACCATAGAAGGCTGCCGGACTGCCGCAAAATCCGATTACTAGCGGATGCAGAAGGAACGCTTCCGGAGTAAGTTTCACGGCGGAAGGAAGCCGACGTGTTCTCGTCTCCAAGCGAGCTCACTGCCAAGCTGCGTGCCGCCCGCTACCTCATCGATCCAGTCACCCTGGAGGTGGTGTATCTGGCCGCCCGCATGCGCAAGCCACTGCTGGTAGAGGGTCCACCGGGATGCGGCAAGACGGAGCTGGCCTATGCGGTGGCGGCGGCGGCCAATACGGTGGTCGAGCGTCTTCAATGCTACGTAGGAATCACCGAAGAGAAGGTCATTGGGAAATTCGACGAGGCGCTGCAGAAGCTCTACCTGAACACGCAAGCTGACAACCTCGGCCAAGACTGGAACCAGATCCGAAACCGACTCCACTCGCTGGATTTCTTTGCGGAGGGGCCGCTTCTCCGTGCTCTGCGCTATGAAACTCAGCCGTGCGTGCTTCTGGTCGACGAGCTCGACAAAGTAGACCACGAAATCGAGGCCTTACTACTTGAAGTACTCAGCGCGTTTCAAATCACAGTCCCGAAGCTGGGAACGATTCAGGCCACAACCATTCCTTTCGTCGTACTGAGCTCAAACGAAGAACGGCGCCTGGGGGATCCTCTGCGGCGGCGCTGTTTCTACCTGCGTTTTGAATATCCGACCGTCGAGCGCGAGAAGGAGATCCTGGCAATACGCAGCAGCAGCGACAGCCTGCAACTACGCGGTCAGCTGGCAGGGCTGGCACACGCATTGCGCGGCTGGAACATGGAAAAGCCGCCCTCAATCGCCGAGATGCTCGATCTCGCGCAGGCGCTGGACATCCTGGGAATGGAGGAGATTTCGCACGAGCAGCGCGACCTACTGTTGCCGCTTTTGGCCAAGACTGAATCCGACCGAAAGCGTCTGCTCCTTCGCTCGGGCTTTGAGGGTCTGGTGGCAGACTCGAAACGTTATCGCGACGAACTGATGGCTGTAGCGGAACATGGCCCGCGAGCTAACGTTGAGGCCGCCGCATGAGATGGGCAAAGGCGTGTTTTCTTGTGCTGCTGGTCGGAACGGCAAGAGCGCAAGTGGCTGACGGAGGGCAACGGCGCGACGTATCCGCGCGCTGGGCGGAGTATTACGCGGCTGTCTTTCAAGTGCCGGTTGAGTTGGTGGCGGCAATCATCGACGAGGAATCGGGATGGAATCCGTACGCGGTATCGAAAAAGGGTGCAGCCGGGATCATGCAGTTGATGCCAGCAACGGCGGTACGGTTCGGTGTGCGCAACCGGTTTGTGGTGCGGGAGAACATTCGGGGCGGGGTCGCGTATCTTGCCTGGCTCAAACAGCGATTCAACGGCGATCTCCGGCTGATCACCGCAGCCTACTACGTCGGCGAGTCCACGATCTCACTGCGGGGGCTGCAGTATTCCTCGCCGGATGTCCAAGGCTATGTGAAGCGAGTCGCGCGACGATACCGCACGCGACGAGCGCTCTGGGCATGGGACGAATTAGCCCAGCAGAAGCAAACGATGAGGTGACGGATGAGAAGCACTCTGGTTCTTAGCTGGCTGTTGCTGGCGGTATTGGCCGCTACTGCCGGAGCACAGCAAGCAACGATCACGCCGCAGGTACGCAGCAAAGCCACAGCGGACAACAAGATCACTGAAATCGAACTTCAGGCACACTTCGTTACGACGATCCGCGTGCCGGAGCCGGTGAACTCGGTCGTGGTGGGGGATCCGGCGCTGTTTCAGGTGGAGCACTCCGAACACGAGCCAGAACTAGTGTTCGTCAAGTCCCTGACCAGCGAACCTGCGGAAAGTAACTTGCTGATCTCCACCACCAGAGGCCGCCAGATCAGCTTTCTCCTGGTTAGCCGTGGCGAGGGCCCGAGCTCGGCGAAGGTTGATTTCCTGCTGCGATACCAGCCATCCGGTGGCTTTCTGGTTGAGCCCGACGCCGTCCCGTTCGCGCTCGTTGCACAGACCGCCAGCGTATCGAAGGCGCAGGCTGCAGTGGTTTCTTCAGTTGCGGGTCCCTCAGGAACGAGTGCTGGCTTGTTACCCGCCTCACTCACCACGGCCAGTTCTCCGGTGGAAACAGTGCCAACGCAACCCAAACCAGCCTCTCTCGACAGCCTGCTGGAGCGCCAGAAACAAGCTCCCATGCCTGTGCTGTATGGCGAACGCCCTGAAAGCGATGAGGTGAAGGGCGATCGGCTGCGGGCGGGCATCAGCGAGGTCCTCGACGGAGGCCAGCAGGTGATTGTGCTGTTCTCTGTGGTGAACACCAGCAAGCACGCCATTCTCCTGATGCCTCCGCAAGTTCAGTTGGGCGGCCAGGAGAAGTCCGGCAAGCTCATCAAGCACGAGCACTGGTCCACGGCGGAACAGTTGCCCGTTGCGGATTTTCGTCTGAGCCGGCGGCGAATCGGGCCTGGGGAACGCGTTGATGGAGTAGTGGCGTTCGAGCGTCCACCTTACAAGCGCTCGATGGAAACGTTGTTCTTACAAATGGCGGAGTCGGGCGCGGTCGATAAACCCGCTCTGGCGCCCATTGGTTTTGGAGTCAGCACACTGAGGGAGGCGGCGAATCATGCCCACTGAAGAAACGAACAAGAAACTGAACACCGCTCCAACAACTGCGGAGGCGGAAATCGCCAACGAAGAGCCTGCGCCGGAGGAGACTGCCAAAGGAAACTGGCGCGAAGCTTTCCGGGCGGCTTTCGACAGAGCGCGACGGCAGCAGAAACCGGCGGAGAGCCGGCAGGAACTCGGGCGTGACAAGAGCAAGTCGCTGTTCCTGCTCGCGGGAGTTTGCGTGGCGCTGTTGATGCTTTTCTTAGGCATCTTCTCGCGTCCGAAGCAAAAGCTCTCACTCCCTGGAGAAAACCCGCGCGGCGAAGCCAGTCTGGGCCGCAAGGTTACACCGGGACAGGAGAACAGCGATCCCACCAAGTCGGCTAACCGCGGTCTCCGTGAGGTTGCTGCGGCCATACGGGACTCCACCGACCGCAAGAAGACCCTCGTTAGGATGCTTTGTTCGATTTGCCGTACGGAGCAAGAAGAAACTCGTTGCCGATGGCGCGTAATCCACGGTTTGCGATTCCAAGACATACTGGTCGTGCGAATTGAGGAGGGCATCGAACGGCACAAGATGCAGTTGACCGTCGCGGACTATGATGAGTTGCTCTCTGTCTTGGGCTTCCGAAATGGGCTCCAGCAGTAATTGATATAGGGTTCTCGCCTCAGCTCGCGCCGAATGCTTCGCCTTTGCTTCCTTCAGATAAGCCGCTACTGTCGGTGAGATTGTAGCCTTTCCCGCCAGCTTGGCGATTCGTGAGCCGTTCCTCGTGACAATCAAACAGTACGAAGCCGGATCGCCAACGACGTACTCTAAAACAGCCTCTTGTTCGGACAGGCTGTTCTGCAGCTGAGCAAGAGTAACGGTCTGATGTTCTTTCGCTTTCAAAATACTGATCTCCGGCGTGATGGATCTTGACTGCTCGGCGAGAAAGATCTCATCACGGAGCTGTGTGATGTCTTGATTGGAATGTGCAGACATGAGCTTGAGGCGAAGCTCTGCAATCTTGTGCTCGGCTGCGACAGCTTCCGGCGACGCCTTCGCACCTGACATCAAAAGATCGGTCATGACGCGCCCGCGAGCTTGCTCGAGAATGGCAAAGGCCTTAGACACGTCTCCGCTGTGCTCAGCGATCAGAGCAAAGTGTTTCGTATACAGGTCACCGGCGCCCTTGATCAGTGCCGTCTTTCCCAGCACGCTGTCGGCGTTGCCAATCATGACATCCTGAATCGCAGCGGCTCGGTCATAGGTTTGATCAGCTTCCACATACTTATGCTGAGCGATCTGAATTTGCGCCAAAACACCGAGAAATATCGGGATCTGAGGAATAATGCCGAAGCTCTGCGCTGATGAGGCCGCGTCGCTCGCGAGTTCTTCCGCTTTCGGCAAGTTTCGGTTCAGCCTGTACAGATTAGAGAGCTCGCTTTGGAGTTCGGGAATGATTTTCCTTGTATTGATCATCACCGCGTCGTTGAGTGCCTGGTTCATATAACCAATAGCGGCGGGAATATCGCCTTGGGCCTGGGCCAGTTTTGCAGCTGTTTGACGTAATTCCGCCATCTGCCCATGACTCTTTTGGACGTCCGGCCGAGACAGTACTTCCTCCAATTCCTTATGTGCCGCTTCAGTTCGCCCGAGGCTGATCATCGCCACTAGCCGACTCTCCTCAGCAATAACGGGATACCCTGCATCGGGAGTTGCGCTCGCAAGAGCAATAGCTCGATCGGCATACTCGAGCGCTTGGTCATTCATGCCCTGGAGAACGAGCCCGTTCGCTGTGGTCGAGAGGAAAAAGATCTGGCCGCCGACGTCCTTAATCGTCGTAGCGCCGATGAGGGCTTCTGCCACTTTCTTCTGGGCGCCAGCAAGATTTCCATCATAAAAATCCGCAAACCCGAGTTGACCCAGCGCGCGATATTTCCATTTGGCATTGTCGAGGTCGTGGGCTAACTTGCTGACCTCAGTCCAATCCCGCCGCATTGCTGCGTTGTCAATCTCTCCATCGATCTCGCCCTTGACTGCCAGGCAATACATTCGCAATTCAAGATCAGATTGCAATATCGGGTTCGTCGCTAATTCCTGTGTAAGCTTGTATGAACGTGCCGGGAGCGGAATGGGCTCAACGCCTGCCCTGATCGCTGCTAATTGCGCGTACAGAGCGTTCCTTTCATCACCGCTTGCTTCAAACAACTGCTGGGCCTGAACCAGATATGGACGAGCAGCCGTCCAATTGTAGAGATCTGAGAGGTAAAGACCACGCTGAAGTGTTGCCTGCGGCGAATCCGCCAACAACGCAGTCGTGCCTGCGACTACTAAGCAAACGAGGACGACAACAATGCTCAACTTTGCCATAAACCAGCGACTCCGCGACTTATTCATACGTTTTGTGCATTTAATGTTGTTGCTCCTTGGTTGTAAGAGCGGTCTTGATGAAAATGGGCGTACTCAGCCGTCGGCCATCTGATGAAATCTGGAGGCGGTAGCTGCCAGGCGGAATGTCCTTGAAGTCGACATTAACGTGCAAGAGTGTGTCGCCGTTTTCTCGCCGTGCTTCCGCTGATGCCGACCATGCGACCTGCCGCCCCGACGTGAGGGATATTAAGTAGCTGCGCTCTTCGCTTCCGAGCGGCAAGCGCAGAGTCAGAGATACGGGTGAGCCGGAAGGGATGATCTGCGGCACGGGGCGAGTAGCGCGCTGTTTCGAGCCGCGTGTCGGAGATGCGCCACTGAGGTCGATCAGCACCGGGACGTACACTGCTGGTTGAGCTTGGTTAGGCGTTTTCGGTTCGGTAATGGGCGCTGGGCGTCCTGGCGCAACAATCGGGGCGCTCCGACGCTTGGTAACGAGCAAGTAGGCAACTGTTACAAGAATGGCTGCGATTCCTAGGGCCACTGCGGAACGCTTGACCCACGTCAGCCTTCGAACCTCCACCCTCTTTTGAGCGAGATAGCCGATATAAGCGTTGAAGCACGGCGAGCAGCACGTCAGATGGTCGCTTACAGATTCGCCTCCTGCGCTTCGCTCCAACGCCATTGCTTTGAGCGCATCATCGGGTGGGCAGCCCGTGCGCTCCGGGTTGGGAAACGCATCAGAAAGATAGGAGCGGGCGAGAACAAGCAGCTCTTCTTCTTTCCGAAACGTTTCACGCTCTTTGGTATTTCTTTTCACAATCGCATCTGCCATTCCAGGCGCGCACCACTCGTCTTATCTCAGTCCAAGCTTTCTTCTGGCCTTCTGCAATGTTTGATTGAACCTCGACTCCGCGGCGTGACTTGATATTCGGTAGGACCTGCCAATCTCCCTCCACGAGAAGCCCACAATTCGTCTCCAGAACATGTCGCGAGTTGTCTGATCGCAGTGCATTAGGAATTCGTCGATCAATATCTTCTTTTCGAGTGATGGTCGGGGATCGATCGAGTTAGGCGAATGCCGTGCATGGATCCGGAGCGACTCGGCAGACAACAACTCTTGCTTGAGTCTCTTGTTTACCCGCCGAATGAAAGCGCGAAAGAGGTAAGAATTGAGGTCTCGTATAGGGTGTTGGCCGGATGATCTGGTGCTCATAGCGCGGGAGACCGTCGCCGCAGCTTCTTCCAGCAGATTTGCTGCCACAGCAGGATCGATCAGTAGCCTCTCCGCATGGCGTAAAGCACGTCGTCCGACCTCTTCGGCGGCGTCGAGAACTACAGGACTAATTGCCCGTCCCCGACGGTCCAGCGGATTAACGCGAACTCCACCGCGGTGAAGATTTGCCTCGTCAGCCATTGGGCCCCAATTGCAGCGGCCAGAAGTAATCCGGACGAACCCGACGAAGGCACCCTAACGTTGAGGCCCACACCGCCTCTTAATGAGGAAGAGTACCGGCTTCGGCGAAAACCTCAATTGTGGCCCTTCGTCTCGATTCTGCCGTCGTGGGAGGTCGCGCACGCGTTCACAGCCCTTCCGAATGGTCTTGAGTAACGCACCCAACGAATTACCAACAAGGCCAATCGTCGCCGATCGGTTAATGGCCTCGCCATATCTATGAGATGCCGGCACCAAGCCTTAGAATTCGGCCTCTGAAACCGGTGCCGTTCGCGCGCCGTCCTAGACGCGCGTGCGACGATTATGGGCGAAGAAAAAGCGAACATGGTAGGCTTTCTTGTATGGACGAGGGGCGCAAACGGGTGCTAGCGATCGTGGCGGGAATACTGGTGGCCCGACATCTGAAGACAACCGAAGATCTTTTCGATTCCAAGCCCAGTCCTCGAACCGAATCCTTGGTCGCTTCGGCTGTTCAGTGGGCCGAGAGGATTATGAAAAAGATCGACAGCGTGTATCGACAATGAACAGGAATTCAGTCAAATCGTCTCCTTCATGACAGTGGGATAGTTCTCATGCATCCTGTTTTGAGCGCTTGGCGCGCAGCCCTATAATCGCGCAACTGTATGGCATCCGCCCTCCCATTGGCATCGATCTCTCTCATTCGAGAGCGGGTGACTAGCTTGCAAATGCAACAGGATTCGGTCGCCTGTGCACTCTCGAATCGGAACAGCCTGTTGGTGTCGCGCCTCCTGGCGAAGCACATCTCGGTGGGTGACGAAATAACGTTCACGGTTCCCACCGAGGACGCAAGCCAGACAGAAGTCCTCATCACTAAAACGGGTGCCTCCAGCGCGCCGCGTCACGTGTATCAAGCAACAATCGGGCACGTCACCCACCCAAAACAGGACAAACGCAACGAGTACTTTGTTGCTGCCGAGGTTCAGCGCGGATCTCTCGGCATCAATTCGATATTTCTGCCGAGCGAGGTCCTGCGCGAGTACTTCTACTGCTCGCCGCGTACCAACGACAACGCGGATCATCCCAACCTGTATGACGTCTTGCGCATCCCAGCCAGTGCTTCGCTCGCCGAACTGCGTGTGGCATTCAAGCTTCGCGATCTGGAACTCAAAACGGCAGGCGCTTCACGCAGCCAACAAGTGGCGCTGGAACGGGCCTTCAACATCGTGGGCCTGCCAGAGTTACGCGCTTGCTATGACGCCCTGCTCGCCGATCCCGAAGCTCCGGTCGTATTTCCGTATGGTGGGTTTGGTTCGCTTCTCGTCGCAGGCGAACCTTCCCGCGACGGACATACTCTCTTCGCTCGCCGCATCATGGCTTTTTCACCTGATCTCCGGCGCCGCCGCTTCCGTGTCCCATTGCGCAGATGTGAGTTCTACGATGATCGGGCGCTGTGCCGCGACGTGCGCCGCAAGCTTGAGTTCTGGCTCGATCCAGCAGCGCTTCACGTACTCTGGGACCGCACCTGGAATCAGTGGAAGCATTTATTGGGGACCAAAATTGAGGTTGAGGGCACGTTTGTACAGACCGGTAAATACCGCAAACGGCACGGGGAATGGGAGCTTGTGACATGGGAGACTGCGCTGCCAAGCCGACTGGAGATCAAACTCCCATCCGACTTTCAGCAGCAGGTGGAGACGGCCAGAACCACTTATCACCGCCTCGGCCAGTATTCGCGGGCGCTGGATCAAGTCCGGCTGTGCTTGGAACATCGGGCGTTAGATCGAGCGGAGTTGGAGCGAATGTGTTCGGAACTGCGTCTTCCCGGTGACTTTGATGTCGCCCAGATCAGCTGGCGTGCTGATTACGACCCGTTCTTTTATCGCCAACTCTCACGCCGGGCGCACCGGATTTATCTGTTTCGGGACGAATACATTTTCGACGTTGAGAAAGCCGTCGTCGTCGAAACTCCACAACTGGGACACGCGACCTACGTCTTTGCCAAACCCCGAAACATGGACAGCTTCCTTGCTCTTTACACCAGGATCACGAAGGACGACATCCGGCGGAATCGCAACAATGCAGCCGAGCGGCTTGGGTTTCTCGGGCGCGTGATTCACGGCACGAACCCAAGAGCATGGCTCAACGAAGTCAGGCAACGCGTAGGCGAGAGGCCCGACTTTGCAACCTCCATCAGGAAGTGAATCGCGCACCAGTTCGCATAAGCTGTTCGGGTTTTTTGCTCTGGCTCTGGGGCTTTCTGGCTTTGCTCGTCCTGTTACTAGACAAAGCGCAATTGGTGAAAAAATCTATTGATGGTTCTGATTCCAGATCAAGGCCGCATCTGCGCGGCCGGGGTGCCAGAGCCTCGCTGCGAAGGCGGTTTGAGCTAAAAACTCCTTCCAGATCCGCCAAATTATAAGCAAGCCCACGGGAAATCCCCCTTGGTAGCCAGCGCGCGCTGTCTCAACCCGTTTGACGAACAGGCGATTTGCAGCTAACAAGAGCGCTGGAGAACCCGTTTCTCTCGCCTGTCGACGTTGACCGGACCGTGACTGTGCACGGGCGGAGCGGACATCCTGGAAGCGGCGGTGGGTCGATTCAGGCGAGGGGCGGATGTTTCGGCTGCGCCCGATTGTCGCAACGGGTCCGGGAACATGGGAGAAGCCTAATTTGAAGTTCTAAACGTTTTGTTGAGGAGAGTCGACGCGAATTATGACCGGAGAACCGAAGTTATTGGAAGGCAGCGGCGGCACGGGTGAAAAGGATCCACTGCTGACACCTGAACAGGTTGCCAAGCGGCTGAACACGTCGCTCGATTGGGTTTGGGATCACTCATCGAGAAAGATGCCCTTACTCCCGGTCATTCGTTTTGGCAACGGTCCGGGACGGGCAGGAATCCTGCGCTACCGCGCGAGTAAGATCGAAAAATTTATCACAGAGCAAGAGCGGCTCTCGACCATGCGGCGTAGAAATTCCGGGCGTAAAATAGCCTGACCCACTTGTTCCCCCACAGAAAAACAGAGGAATAGATGGGTAAGTCGCACCAGAGAGGTTGGGTCGTCGCCCGCGGTAAGAAGTGGTACGGATATTACCGCAGAACGGTGCTCGACCCTGTCACCAATGCACCAGTAACTGATGTAGTCACGATTGTTCTCGGCCTCAAGGCTCGGTTGACGAAATCTGAGGCACGAGAGGAACTGCAGAAGGAGATAGCGCAACAGGCGGGCCAAAACGCGAATGGCCGGCTCATGAAGGACGGCTCAACCACGTTTGGCTGGTTCGTTCGCAACCGCTATCTCCCGCTGCGTGAAGCGAACTGGAAGCCTGAGACGGCAAAGGTGAAGAAGATTCAGATTCAAAGAGACCTGGTCGAGAAGTTTGAGAACGTCCCCATGGACGCAATCGACAAGTTCATGTTGCAGACGCACATCAATCGTCTTGCCAGGTTCTGCTCGGCAGATCGGGTGCTCCAGGCCCGCTCGTATTTGAAATCGATCTTCAGCGAAGCCGTTGAACAGCAATTCCTTCAGAAAGACCCGTCGCACAAAGTCACGGCACCGCTCAATCTCCAGAAGAAGGACAAGACGGTTCTGACGTGGGATCAATTGCGGCTGGTCCTTGCAACTCTAACTCACCGGGATCGAGTGTTGCTGACCCTTGAGATGACCGAAGCACTGCGTCCGAGCGAATTGTTCGCGTTGCGCTGGAGGTCACTTGAGGGCAGCAAGCTAACCATCACAGAAACGGTCTACAAGGGAAAGATACGGCCGTGGGGCAAGACACGACGGAGTCTGGGCGACGTTCACCTTCCGGCAGGACTGGCGAACGAGCTGTGGCTCTGGAAACAGGAGTGTCCTGATCCTTCGCCGGATGCGTTCATCTTTCCGAACTCAGAAGGCGGGTTCATGGACACGGGGAATTACCGCAACCGAGTCCTGCTACCGCTGGCTGAGAAACTGGGATTACCGAAGCTGAACTTTCAAGTGCTGCGCCGCACGACGGCGACGCTGGCACAGAAGAAAGGATCCGTGAAGGACATCCAGGCTCATCTGCGGCACGCTAAAGCCGACACGACCGCTAACGAGTACATGCAGGAGTTGCCGGAGAGCGTGAAACAGATGGTCGATTCTGTGTACGGGGAACTGAGAGCAGGACGGAAGCGCGCTGCGGGCTCCGTTTATTTGCTACCAAATGCTACCAAACGGGAAAATCGGATGGCGGCAAGAGGCGGTTTGCTACCAAATGCTACCAAACGGCAGAGGGGAAAATTCGTAAGTGATTGAAAAGATGGTAGGCACGAGGAGACTCGAACTCCTGACCTCTACCGTGTCAAGGTAGCGCTCTAACCAACTGAGCTACGCGCCTACGTCGG